>Ga0181612_122516_pt1 | contig 19631 bp, 12 predicted proteins | sample HoacroProtozoa21_FD_119630 | JGI IMG/M metagenome (GOLD analysis project Ga0181612, IMG submission 119630) | Hoatzin crop microbial communities from Cojedes, Venezuel. Combined Assembly of Gp0051906, Gp0051904, Gp0051908 | reverse complement strand
TGCACTATGAGGGTGCTGAGGCCCTGGCCCAGATTGCCCAGAGAAGCTGTGGCTGCCCTCTCCCTGGAACCGTTTAAGGCCCAGTTGAGTGAGACTTGGAGCACCCTGGGCTGGTGGAAGGGGTCCCTGCCTGTGGGTAGGGGACTTCAGTGGGAATTACACCATCCTACAGACTCAGGTGACATTTGACATGTTTTCTATTTTTTGTGTGGCATAATCCATCGAGGACAAGACAAAGGTGTAATGCTATGCAACTGCTAGCTGAAGACCATAAATTTCCCTAGCTCAGTCTGCCATAAAACAAACAGAAAGAATTCAGAGTGCTACTACAAACACCTTTCTGAGAGAACTAATAACATGCCCTTTTCATTGTCGTTGCAGGGAGAAAGATTTTTGTCTAAGCTCTGCATTGTAATACCACTTGCTTAAAAAGCTTCTAACTAAAAACCGCAGCATTTCTGGCGTGGAAGAATAATCCCCTTCAGAAGACTGTGCTGCTTCTAGGACAGAAGCAAGGCAGGTGCTGGCTCCTTGCAGGGCAGAAACACTGCGGGTTTTAGTCAGCAGCTCGTGAAGCAAATGGCATTACAACACAATTTAGAAAATAATCTTCCTCCCCCTGATCTCAGCACACTTAATGAGAGGGGCGTAGTGACTGATAGAAAACCTGAGATAATGAGAAATGAAATGGTTTTCAAATAGTCAAACAGCAAATGAAGAGCACAGCTAAAACCAGCAGGAGATCTCTTCACCTTTTCCAGGGAAGTGTTTATCAAGAGCAGCGTACATTTGGGAAATGCAGGCTGGCAAGTCTATACACATCATCCATCAAGTCAGACTCTGTTGACTTTGAGAAGGTGTCTGTGCCTCTGCAGGTGCAACTTCACTCAATAATATGGACTAATTACACCCCATTACAGCCACAAGGCAGGGGAGTACATAACAGTACATCACTGCCCCACGGATATCAGAGACCGGACTGCCGGCCACTATCACTGTTACGATAAATGTATTACAGGATGAATCATTCTTACTGAACAGGAGAGCAAGGTTCCCAAGGAAAATATAACTAGTTTTGAAATACAATTAGTGGTAACATCAGCATGCAAGTCCCAGACATAACTCTGATTTAACTTTTTTAGTATGCTGTTATTAAAAATATTTGCATTATGCTTTGCGTTTGAGTTTCATGAATAATTCACATATGTTAGTGTTTTATGCTAACTCATCTGCATGCCCCTATCAAGCACATAAAACCCCTCTTTCAAAGAGAAATGTAATTGCTGTTTTGAGGAAGGCTTTTTGATGCAGAATGGCACCTGGTGCTCTGGGAAGCAGAACTACTGCTGCCAGGACTTGATAACTCTGTTTGCAGTCACTAACTAGGCGTGAGCTTGTAAAGGATTCTGAGAGCTGTAAGTAAAAGTGTATGTAAAACCACGCAGCTGTACTGCCAAAGACAAGGAATAAATTAAATAACAAACAGCAACTAATTTGAACACAGTTGCAAAACTGTAAACACAGATGCATACAATGCCTGATTTCCTTTCTTATGTCCCTTAACCTTCCCCAAGTTCATTTATTTTTCACTTGTAGAGTAGATTTAATAAGAAGCCGCAGGTTCCTGAAGAGTCCCTCTTGTCTTTCACAAGGGCTCTGAAATCTCCAAACTCCCAGAGCAAAGGCATCAGACGAAGGCAGAGCCATGGTTCCAGAAGTACTAGGATTAATTCCGGATATGAGGGGGCAGGGAGCGGCAAGAAAGGGATGCAAGTTACAGAACTGTCCTCAAGCGATTCATGACGTGCACAGCTTGCTCAGCTATTTTTACTTTGTTTTAAATCCTGCCAAGGATTGGGAGATATTCTGCATGCTCTGGTCTTCAGGAAGGTCCCCTCTCATGTTGATGTTAGAAAACTCATTGTCTCAGCAATTACACATCATGCTCTAGCAACACACCACTGCCCATGCAGTTATTTCCACACAGTGATACTACCAGGTGAGCAGAAGAAGGTGGAAGAAATATGTGTATTTAACATATAATCAATGAAATTGAAAAAAGTCAATACACACAAGCTGTAATTCTAGCTGGTAGCTTGAGTATCAGTGAGGTCACATTTGCCACTAATTAACCACCTTGCTTTCTTGCTCAAAGGCCAGCAACCTGGCACACACGCAGAACAGGCCTGCTTGTACGATAGGGCAATTTGATTTCTTTCACTTTGTTGCATGCATCACAGGGGAGAAGATTTGTACACGGGCAGGAGAAGCACAAGCTCCTGAAAGCACCAATCCCATCCAAGGCTGTAGAATAAAACCTTTTAAACAACATAGATCATGTGTAGAGCTTCTGAAGAGAAAAGAAGGTTGGTGTGAAGACTGCAGGGTCTGCAGCATTCACACTTGTAACCATCCTTGGCCCTAATATTTATTAAAATCATTTGAATCAGTTAAACTCAGCATGAAAAAGGGTCAGCAAATACCAAATTTTTATTTCATACAACATAAAAAAACTTATCACCCTTCATTAGTAGAAAGCAGACTTATTGCCAATATTTCTTCACTACTTTCTGCACACTTTCTTTTCCTTTTAACAAATTTTCCCCAAAAGACAGCCTGCAGATGATATTTGACTGAACCATTACTTGTAAATTATCAATAGTTATGTGCAGCACCCTCAAAAATCTTTCTTGCCTTTTACAAAAAGAGCATTTTTTGAAAACTGAAATGATTCAAACTATTCACCTGACAAGTAATGCACTAACAAGGCTCAGTTACAACAACTATTTAAACATACCTAGATTAAAAAACCACCACGTACTAATGCAATCCTTGCAGCAGGTTGCACTCTTTGTTGCAAATTTTTACAAGGGTTTGATTTCTGTAAAATTTTCCTCCAAGACCTTACAGTAAACACCCAGACGCCCACCATACACACAGATACTGGCAGAGCATGGATGGAGCCTCAGCCCTGTGTCCTCTGTTCCTTCACTACCAGCTCTGCACAGTTACAACCCATTCTTGTCAGGGTCAATTAACAGGTCTGAATTGACCTACCCAGGCTTCTAACTCGCAAGCTACTGCAAGAGGAGATGCTCATCACAAAACCCTGCCTTTAGTAATACAGGAACTGTAGTGCTGGTGCGAAAAATTTATTCTCTTCAGACTCAAGTCCTCCGTGACCACAGAGATGTCTACGAATCCTTGTGCCACTGAGTTTTATGGATATGCCTTCGCTTTTCCACATGGAAACATATAAATGGAAGTGAACAGCTTTGATCTCAAACTGTCTAAAAACCTGCATGATGTCAGTGTCAAGAGTGCATACCAGGAAGGCACGGGGTGGGGGGAAATATCCAACTCTACTACTATTCTGATAGCTATTAACATGTGTCAGTGAGTGAGACAAAAGACTGGAGTTATGCAGATACTGAAGAATTCCTCCCAGAGCGTAGATTTCCACTTTGATGTCAGATCCGGCACAGAATTCATATTATATCCTATGTTATGAAATAATAACAGAAATGCATAAAACCTGTCACTACATTCGCAAAACGAATCCTCTCCGTTCATCTGATTTCTATTAAGTTTAAATCACGTTTTAGCAATATGAACTGGAATTAAGATTGAATTCAATTTTACACTTCTGTTCACAAGCCAAACGAAAGAAGCGTAGAAGAAAAAATGCACATAAAGACCGACAAAGGCTCCCGTTTGAATAGCAAGCTGGTAACAGATTTGTTACAGCATAAATAAAGATCAAAACATTCAGTGGGGATAAACAAAAAGTAGCCTTCAGCATTCACCAGCCCGTTATATTCATCTGTACTTTTGGCATCAACCAAGCGAGCCTAATTAAAAAGAAATATTGTCTTTGGACGTTGTTATCTTGCTTCATTCGCTGCCCAGCTGTGCCCCTTCGCTGCCAAGCTCCCGGCGCTCCCCTTCCCACGCAGCAGCGCAGGGTGTGCCGTGCCGTCCCGCGCCAGCCCCTGCCCCCGCACACTGCACAGCCACCCGCGGACGCATCTCTTTCCATAACTGCCTATGTGTGTTAGCTCAGGTGTAAGATACTCGGGAGTAGCATTCATGGTTGCTTTTGTGAGACACTCTCCGCGAAGCTTCCAAGCACAAGTTTAACTTCCACAGGGTGGAGGGGCAGCATTACCGGGATCACCATCTTGTTCGGCGCAAGCAAGTTCACCAACGCCAACAGTGCTCTTTGCTGCCGCAGGACAGAACAAGCTGACCCGCTGGGATACACTGCGCAGCACCCACCCCAGCACTAAGGAAGCGTGCTGTGAAAGACAACGGGGAGCGACCACCCATTTTCTCTCTGTAGCCAGGAGAGCTACTTCAAGAGACACACAGATACGCACTACAGTCAAAGAGTCTTCCCACCAGAGCCGTTTTTCACAACCTCCCTGCGCTTCCTTGTAACCTGGCATTCACTGACCGTACACAGATGCTATCAGAAAAAAATTAGCACAGCTGTATTTGCCAGCTGTGAACAAGAGGCCCTAAAGAAAGCATCTGACACTATACCTACCACATCCCTGGTCTTCACAATGACCTCCCTGTGGAAGAAAGACCCACAGAAAAGGAGATGGGTTCCCTGCTCCTCATATCCCTGTCCCGGGTTTGTACGCGGCCCTAGAAGTTGGTAGATGCAGGAAAAACCACTTGGTGAACACCTTTATAAATGAAGATGAAAAAATCAGGCTTCCTGATCCAGCAGAGCAGCGCCAACATGCTGCAGCTAAAAAAATTCATCATCTTGGAAAACAAGTACTTCACAGAAAGTTGGTTAGAGGACTTCGCCCTCTGGAACTCAGTGGGTTCTTCTCAGGGGATGTGTCCCCATCTTCACATGGCAGACAGACAGTTCACTGAATGCAAATTGAACTTGTTTATGCTCCTATGTATTACCAAGGACTGCACACAGCCCTCCTGGAAGGGTCACCAACCCAACACCTTTCCTATGCTACAATACTTAGTAGTTTAATTAATTCTTTCCACATGCTTTTTATTAACTGTTGCAGTAACAGAGACCAAACATCCTGCAAGAAGCTAGTTTACAAGAGATCTGCATGGTATATTGCCTTGAACCAGATGTTCGGGTAGGTCAGAAGACATCTAGAAGTACCGATTTCTAAGATGTTATGGTTCCACTCCTCCTAAACCCCTCTTAGAAATCCTTCTGAAGGCCTAAATTTTCTGTGAGAAAGCAGCAAGAAAATAATGAGCACAAAATCAAATGACAAATTAAGATGCATGACACTAATTTCCTGTTTTATTTAATACCCTAATTTTTATCTTTCATCAAGTTAGGACTTAAATTCTTTGGATTAAGACTTAAATTCTTTGGAGTAAGAACTCTTCCTACAATGCATAATCTCAATACTATAATAAACTATAAAAGCTTAAATCATCACTTATTTAGTTGAATTTGTGACAAATTATCTAAAAGACATAGAAAATGTAAAGATATTTCTAGGTGGATGAGAGCGCTTTGTCTGTCCTGGTTTTGTACTGATCTGTAGAGGATCTCACCCAGGGAACATCATCAAAAGAAACTTCCCAAACAATAAATTCAGGCCAACTCACAAAGTCAGGCCATAAGAGCATTTGCTCTAGTAACTTAAACAATTTCTTCCCCACTGGCTCCGTTTAACCAAACATAGAAAAGAACCTCTTATGAGCAGTGGGTGTGTGGAGAAGACAAATGAGCTTCAGGATGGTCATTAATTTTCACAGATCACTCAATTATTTAACAGTGCTACTTGGAAGCAGACACTAAAAATGCCTTTTTCAGCTGTGATTGTGATGCCAGATGGCATTTAATCATTTTTGAACGTTCAGCAATAAGCAGGTAAAGGAAACTCACCATGCTATGGACAGAACAGCAAGTACAGCATGTATGATCTTCTCCTACATGTACTTTCAGATTAAGAAATACATCCACATAGTGTGCTGACCCGCATGCTGTTCGTCAGCAAGCTCAACGCACCACAGCTGCCACTTGATTACCTTAGATGGCTCCCAGTAAGACAAATGTTCAGTGTTGACTCACTTCTGGTTAAACCACTGCTGGAATTCATCATATGCCGAGATTACTAAACTCAAACATCTCTACTAATCACCAACATAAACACAAGCAAAAGCCGGAAAAGCTACGTACTATACTGCTGCGTTGTCGAGGCAAAAGACAGTTGCAATCATCAAAAGAAGTGATTCATCGTCTGCTCTTTCTTACATCAGAAAACACACAAACCCAAGACTACCATAAAATCCCATTTAGCATCACCTAAATTTCAGGGATCTGAGTTTTAGTTGTGTATTTGAAATTCTTGGAGGGGGAAGAAAACAAAAAGAACACTCAAATCTCTTCAGCACTCACACTGTTTCAGTCAAAAAAAACCCCACCTAAATTCCTCAAAATCCTCCGCATCAATATTACTTATGTGTACAAAAACCTCAAGAACAAAAGATCAAGCTACCAAAACATGCCATGTTCATTCAACCTGATAAATATGCATATAGCAAACTCATATTTTGCCTACAAAACTTTAAGAAACTGGAAAGAAAAAGTTTACATGCTGATGGAATTCTGCTCATCAATGAGAAATATATCATCAAAAAGTTTACAGGATCACTAGTGTTTCACTCTCCTGGCCAATCTAGCCTCACATGGCTGCAATATGCTCCTCCAGGCTTCTGACAAATGATCTGAGGCACCGGAAAAAGTTGCAAGTACCCTTACAAATTCGGTTGTGTTTCAACGTAAGAACATTCTACTGGGGGGACTCAAGCAATTCACACTATGTAGCCACCATCTAACAACGTCCAAAGACGAGCACGTACTTTAGAAGTTAGTCCTAGCACTCAGTAAGCACCAATACAATCCTACAAGGCTTGAAGGCTTGCTTGTACTCCTGGAAATTTGTAAAACTGCATTCAGTGACCTTTCAGACTACTCTGAGCAGCGTACTGCCACGCCACAAATAAGCGCAAGCTTAAACGGGATCTTCATCTAGTTGTGCTCAGTATTAGTGTGGGACAATTAGTGACTTAGTATAGCATTTTCTTCTTAACACAGAACATGCAGCTGGGGGAAGAAGTCAACTCTCATTCAAGATTTCAGTCTGTATTTGTACAGCTGCTGGCACAAAAAAATCGGATGAATGTTCTTTCAGAAACAGCAGCATCCAACCGAAAGCTTTCAAAACAAGGGTTTACAACAATCCACTCAAGCATGTAAAGCAGATGCTGGGTTATTTTTAGTGCTATCAACATTTGTTCTCTGCCTTAACTCCCACTTCAGAAGGAAAATGTGGATGAAAGCAGTGTTTATTCTCCTATGATCCAAAATACAGAGATCTACATGGAACTGTCCCAACAATAATAACAGGCGTCAATATGAATTTAATTTGACATTCTGGATTACTTGCAACTACACAACGCATGAACCCATCTCAATCTATTAACAAGACTTCAAATTTCCTTCTTCAGAATGTTAATAATGACAACCCTATAAAGCTTTTGCTTCTTACCATTTACTCTTTCGCTGCCAAACAGACTGTTCCTTTGAGTACTATTCCAGACCCTAACAAGCCCTACGGGTTGTACATGACAAGCACACACCAGAGTACCTCCAGAAATCTGATGGAGTTTATTTCGTCCAAGCAAACTAAAATGATCACAAACAATGGCGCATAGAACCATCCTGATAGCATTCAGCTCCTTGAAAGGTTGGCAGTAGATTACTTTTTCCAAACAAAGAGGCAGACACTCCTGCAGAAATCTGAATTCAGCTGCAGCTTAGCGTTTCCTACATATTTATTCTGTTCTAAGTATCTTTCATCAGAAATGAAAGAAAACACAACTCAGACTCTTAACTAATCCTGTCTCAGCTGTCCAAGAAGGTTATCTCAGACACGTTTTAAAGCTGTTAGCAATACCAGTACCAGCCAAAACACAGTTCCCAACTATCTGATATAATCATTCCACATATACAAGTGATTTGAAACTCAATATTCTGCTGTGGCAGCAGTAAACTTCTTTAGCTTTACTATAAAAAACTGCCAGAAGTAATTTAGTTGTTGTATTAAAGCTCCCAGCTGGTCTACAGACACTAGAGAGGAAAATCTAAATCCCAGGAAGAGATGAATGAGGGAGAGGGGCACGTCTCTTGGTGCCTTTGACATGCTTGAATGATTGTCTTGATGCAAAAATCCTGTAGAATTCAAAACTAAGTTTTCCAAACATATGGCGTTTTCCATGGCTTTTTTTACCCCTTCAGCCTTGCTAGAAATTTAACAGTTATAACCTGCTGTAGCCATCTAAGGGTAATTCAAACAGACCAACGAAGAAACACTTCATTCTGCTGTATTTTGTAATAGGTCCTACATAATGGATTGCACACCTCCTTATCCTACCTTGGTAAGCCAATATGCTCTTCTTATAAGAAAAACTACATCCCATTAGAGTAAGTGTTACAACTTCACTTTCGACTTTTCTCAGTTCTGGAGCACCTTAAGCCAGGCAACTTCATTGAATTTTTCTTTTTTCCATCACTTAACAACTACTAGAAATACAGCAGCAAGGTTAATGAAGCTGCCCACTCTGCACAGAGTATGCCCCAGGATCACCAGCAAGCAGAAATCCTGTCGGAGTCACCTACAAGCAGACAGAGTAGTTTTCTTTCCAAAACATTTTGAGTTCTGTCTCTTCTTACCCACAGATGGGCAGCTAGGAACCAAAGGTTCAAACCGCCACGTGACCAAGGCAAACAGAGAAACCCGCAGTACTTTCAAATTTTAAAGGATTCGCTCCAAGACAAATGACTGCATTTATACAGATCTTTTTGAAATTTGTTCCTGGTATGAAGCAACCACACAGATCTAGACCTTGCTTGGTCTCACCCATGCTGTCTTTCTCAGTTCTGACATATTTTTAAAGTCCTCGCCTTCGTAAAATTGTGATTAGTTCTTTGCTTGGCACTATAAAACATACAATAACATAATACACAGAAAAACTCAGAAGTACTATTCTGTTACAAAGAGATATAAAATAATCCAGGTGAACACAGAAACTTTTACCAATTTAGTTACACATATACAGCTATAGTTATAGTTTCACTGAAGAAAAAAAAAAAAAAAAAAATCCAGCTAGCCAGCCTGTAAATTTGCTGCAAGTAGAGGCTGGCTACAAACGTTGGGGAGTGGTGCGGGCATGTGTGCGTGTAGCCACCTCTGTGTTCTACTCGTTATGAGACACTGACAAGAAAACTACCTCAGCTCCGTGCGCTTGTAGAGCAGTTAAACTGGCAGTTACAGGAGCCGGATCGAACCACGGCGCACAGACCCCCAAGCACGAGGCAGTCCCGCAGCATGAGCACTAGTGCTGTTTGGCGACTCCCACTGCCATTTTAAAACACGGGAGAACTACATAAAGTTCCATCTGCCTCCACGCAGCTTTATCAACAGGCAGGAATAAAATAATGAAGTTACTAAGAGAGGCAGCTCACAAGACGAACAAACCATGGCAGAGTAAGTTTAACATGCAGGTTCCTCATTACCTTGCACCGTAAGGAAGACTGATGCTGTGGTAGATCCACCCTCATTAGAAGCGATGCAGATGTACTTGCCAGCATCCGTGAGCTGTACAGTCTTCACCTCTAAAGACAGGTTGCTCATCATCCTTATTCGCAGGGGCTCCTTAAGCCTCACATCCTGGCCATTTCTCTGCCAGGTGAGATTGTAACGCACTGTGCTTAAAGTTAGGCAGGTCAAGATGGCTTCTTCACCAGGGACAACTGTGACGTTATGAGGAACCTGAATCACGGGTGGAGGCTCTGCATAGAAAGAACAGAATAAACAACAAAATCATAAGCAAAAAAGATTTGGGAATCTTTGCTTCATTTATGGATTCTTGTACTTCAAGCACACTATGGTGTAAAAAAAAAAAAAAAAAATATTGGATTAGTATTTAGGGAGCTGGCCGGGGGGAGGTTAATCACTGCAGGGAGCACGCTGAGCATCAGGCAGTGAGAGCGTTGCCCTGTGTATTCTCTTGTTTTGTACATTCTTCTTATCGGTATTATTGTCATCACTGTTCGCTTGCTTTGTCGTTCTGTTACACCGTCCTCATCCCAAGCCTGGCACACGTGGGGCTGAGCTCCAGCAGCTGGACCGGAGGAGTTCCTAGGCTGGAGCTCCTCTAGGCAGCAGCCGCTTCCAACATCCCTTCACATTTTCCACTCAAACCTTAGGTAATTTCATTATCTTTTCCTTCCTATCGGTACATGTTTTATGTTCTAACTCCCACTATTTGTTATTATTTGCTTTCCACTCTACTCATCTGTACACTTCTATCACACTCCAGGAAGAAAGCAGCTGCTACAATTTTGTACTGGAATTAAACTTTGAAACCACAGATGCATAAAATAGGAGCGTCATCCTGATCTTTCTTGAGATATCACTGATAAAGGAGGCAACGTTTCAACGTCAGAGAAAGAAAACACACTATGTATCACTTCACATATTCTCATTAAAAACATGTATCTGTATCTATTCCATTTGGTTTTCCCCAGACTGGTTCTTGCAAAAAAAAAGAAAGATCTGCAATGAATAATACTCCGAGCAGGATGCTTTAACATAAGGCAGCTGTAAGGGCAAGACCAAACCTTTATAAGTACACACCCGAAAACAGTTATTCTAAAGATAAGCAAGGACAAAAGGGAATAAAAAACGTCTGTATTTATTGAGGGTGAAAGTCACTCCTAAGCTCAGAGCCAGCCATAACTCCTCATTTAAGTCTCATGTGGGGTCTCAGATGAGGTTCACAAGCTTTAAGCTAGATCTCTGCGTAGCAATGAATCACTCGCACTCTGCGTGCTGGGCGTGCGGCTCTCCTTCCCTACAAACAGAGTCCCCAACAGCAATCCCCCTCATTACCAAAACTGTGTTGGGGATTCACGAAAAGCTGGGCTTGTTTATGGAGAATAGAGTTTTTCCCCTGCACTTCAGGTTTTCATTTGCCTGGGAGAAAAAACAAATCTTCTAATGCCTTCCATGGGCATGTCACCAAGTATATTACTTAAAGAAAATCAGAAAAGAGAGAGATGAAGGCCAGCACAAGACTAACATGCCCACCTTCTGAACGTCAGTCTGGTGGGGCACGACATCTTTTCAACTACACCAGCCTCTTACCACAAGAGTGCACACACAGAGCAATCCTCCTGCCAAATTCTGAGCTGGATAACTCGTATTCGGAGCATGGCAGTTGAGGTGTCTGCACAGCTAACAAGCCTTTTGACATGTGAAAGATTTACTACTAGTAAGACAAAGTCAAATTCAAGTGTTTGCTTTTTCTGAAAGTAGAAACTGCCAGCGCAGTTCCAATAGCTTTCACACAGCAGCTGACCAAATGGATTATCTGTGATACACTGTCTGTCAGCTGGGCAAACGCAGAACACTTGAAAAGATTGTTTACTTTGCTTTAAAGAAGAAATTTCAAGTAATTGTCTTCCAAATATTTGTGCACGAGGATTTCAAAGCATCTCCCTCACATTAATCCTCTTCGTGGCTCAGACCAGAGTTGCTCATGTTTACACAGTGAGTCAGCCTCAGCCGATCTCTCAGTGTTCTGTAAATGAGAGGATACAGGAATTTTTCCCCTCATCACGCTCCACTTTCAAGTGCTATCACAAATATCACAAGAAAAAAGCTAGTATTCTCTTTCAGTTTTCTCTGTGAGGATGAGGATGTCTGCAACTGCCAGATAATGAATCTTGATGCTCACAACTTCTGGAGCAGAATAGAACAGCTTCTTGTCCTCCAAAACCTGATCTGAATCAAGCATATGGGAATACCACATCTGCCTGAAGGATTTTCATAACTGAAGTATAAAATAGTGCTCCAGAGCTAAGGCTTGGGTAAGTGCTGATGTTACTGTTCTATTCTCTGAGTACTTTGTGTGACTAAAAGGATGTTACTCTCCTCAAGTTTACCACGCAGTCTAAGTAGGGCTGTTGCTCTACAAACTTTGCCTTGCGTGGAATCAATGAGATCACACTGGTTTCTTTGGATTTGCTCATACTGCAGCAAGAGGAACATCTTTGCCTGGAAAGGAGAAGGTGAAGGGATACGTAGTCACCCTCTTCAACTATTGAGTAGACTGTTTCAGAGAAGACAGAGCTAGAGTCTTCTCAGAGCACAAAGAAAAAGGAGTCGACTGTGGTCATAATACGCAGCAGGGGAAATTCTGACTAGACACAAAAAATATTTTCTAGTGGGGGTAGTTAAGCACTGAAGGCTGCTCATGGAACTTGTGAAATCTCTGTCTGTGGGGACATTCAAAGTTTGACTGGACAAGTTCCCAAGAAACACAATCAAGCTTGGAAGTTAATTTTGTTTGGAGCTGCAACTTGGACTAGGTAACTTCCAAAGGTCCCTCCAGCCTAAATTATTTTGTGATTCTATGATTCATAATCCAGGTTAGCTAACCTGAAATACCTACTACAGGAGATAAAAGACAAGGCAACTGTGATTTCAAGCCGTATATGAAACCCCGAGGCTGAATTCAAACTGCTGTTCTGACCTCTACTACCCTCAATGCCACTGTAAATTAACTGCAGTGTTTTCCCTAGTCAAGAGCAATAGCTTACACTTCTGCATCACAGATGTCCGATCAAGACAAAGAGAATGCAATATAGAATGAATTTTTGTTTCAAAATAGAAATTATTTTTCCCTTTATCTCAGACTGCACTGCAACTGCAAAAAATTAAATGACAAAATTTGCTATAGTATGGACAGTGCTTTCATCCACCCACATGCATAAATAAGCTTTTCTTAATTTTTCCTGCAGGTCATCTTTCTGCCTCCTCTACTGTCTGCTGAAGCCATTCAAGATCACGCCTGTTTTTATGTTTTCTCCACCTCTGTTCGGGATACACCTTGGTTTACAAATTAAACTAAAATCCTCTGACAGAACAAAAGGATGAACTTTGCGAAGTAAAGCCTGTTGTTTTAATTTGGGAAACAATTCTAGCTGATCTGCAATTGGAAGTCTCAACATCGCAATCTGCAGGCAAGGACCGATGTCCACATGTCCCAGCAGTCGGACTGGCAAGCACACAAGCAGCGCAGCTTCACATCCGCCTTCACAGAAGACAAACTTTACTCTCTCCCTTTCTCCCACTCCAAGTTTTTACGTCCAAAGCTTGCCCAGGATGACACTATTCACTTCTCAGGAAAGATTCTCTCTTATCACAACTAATGTTCAGTAATCATTACTGGGGCATAACCATTTAGTCCCCCAAGTCTGAACTTTGGTAAGGAAATTCCCCTCTTGCTCAGCAAGGGCAGTATCAGTATGTTATGCTTTGAAACGGCTTTAACGCATAAGGCACACCAACTCACACTAAATGGATGACTAGGTTTATAACTAGTTGTCCTTTAAATTGAGATTTTTATGAAGTTAAAAACATTTTAAATTGAAAAAGCAGTGACTAAATTATCAATTGGATAGATAATGATTGCTAGCCATTTTGGGGCTTGTTTGTTCAAACTTACCTTTGCAATTAGCCCAATTTATTCCTCATTTAATTTTACTTCCTTCATCTTAGTTATTCACTTTTAAAAAAGTCAAGTTAATAGATGAGAAAAGGTTTCCAACAATTTACTCACTCTTGTTTAAAAAAAAACAATTTAAATGCAACTTTTGTAATTCCTTGTCTATCAGATAATACGTACAATCAAGCCAACATATAATTGCTATAGCTTGAAAGAAAAATGAAAACAATTGAAATCCGAGATATCAATTTCTGTTTCTACAGGCCATGTCTATTCTGCGAGCCCAAATGATAGCGAGAACTAACTAAAACAAATCCAACCTTAGTACTTAAAACAGGTGAGCTGAATAAACATTAGCACACTTGTGTACACAGGTGAGAAAAACACATTAACTAAAAATATACTTAGAACTCCAAATGTATTTTATTGGCCCTCAGCACCACTGCTCTCTGCTACATGTTCCAGCACAACGTATTACCACGCTCCAGCGTCGAAGGATGGACTGCTACCCACCTGATACATCCAGAAATGTCTGCGCACGTCCGGTTCCTGCACTGCTAGCTGCCATACATTCATAAAAGCCTTCATCAGACAAGGAGACCTTGGCAATTTCCCAACTCATACTAGAAGATTCTCTGGAGGAAGAAAAGTGCATACTCACTAAATTCCTGAAGGAACCAAGAGGTGCAGGAACTCGGTTTCCCAACTACAGACATAGGAGATTTTCACCATAATTAAGAGGAAAAACAGACCCTCCGATGAATCAAATTGGATCTAGCTTTATAGATTTTACTTAAAGAAGAAGATACATACACATTGTCAGGCTCCTTATAAGTATTAATAAATCTAAGTTTTTGCAGAATGTCTCACTTGCACATCTACAAATGCACCTTTGACAGATGTCAACAGTTGTCACACAACTCAAACCACTGTATTTGCAGTCATTCACTCAGCTGCTCGTACTCTATCATTGTATTTCCTACCTGAAAAGCTACCTTTCCTCAATACCAACAGGTTTCCATGTAAAGCCAGTATGTGATACCAGACCTGTGACTCTTACTAGCAAGGGTAACAAGTGTTCATCCTCCCAGCCCGAGCTTCTCAAACTGGCAGGTACAGATGGGGGCTACACGTAAAGGAGACTCCATTCTTTACCAGATACAATCTGCTCCCCCCCCCCGCCTTAAGCAAATCCACTATTAGGTTCCTACAGTGGAGAGTGCAGCATCTACCCTACTACGAGACAACTACATCCAGGCAGGTCTCTTTGTACTTTTTGAACTGCGGGGACTACCTCCATCCCAAACATTTACAGTCCATCGAAATGTGAAGATGACTCCGACTTCTGCTCTACCAGCTGCACCTCCGAACTTATGACCAGCAACAATGATGATAATCCAAGAGTCTGCACATTGATTGCCTAGCCATACAGAAACAAACAGCACAAGAGATACAAAGACAGAACTGACGGATTCAAGACTGAAAATGGAGGGTGGAGTACAGAGGAGATGCGAGCAAGATAATAGAATAGGAATCCAGAGAAATACTTGGGAGTTTTTCTATAAACCACAGCAAGGGCAAAGCTGACAGGCAATAATACTATGTATCTATCACGTGCAACATTTCAGTCAAGAAGAGGATAAAAGCATAACTACATTGACTGGTGGTTACATGTGCTTAAAATCAAACCCTTGCACAGCTTCTCAAGATTCAAAACCACATTCTATACAACTAATGGTGCAACAGACACACAGATGATGACGTAAATGAGCAAAATAGTGGTTCTTCTGCAGTGTCGCAGTGCTCCCCGGGGCCTGTTGCTATGGCGTATAAACAAAGCCGATGAGCACTAAAAGATCCAGGACAGCTTTGGCAAGCAATTGCCACATTATGGGAAAACACTAACACAGCAAACCCTCTGTCTCCCTTTTGTCTGTCTGGATAGATTGATTTATCATCCTCTAAAGGATGCAGAAAGAACAAGAGACTTGGAAGATGCATGAAAGTTCAAGGCTGTAGCACCAGGAGACAGACAATCCAACTACATCACAAATGAAAACAGTACATAGTGACCTTACATGGCTTCCTACTTATTCTCTCTGACTTCCTAGATAACTTAATATATCATATATCAAATCTACAACATTTTACAGTGCAATGCTGGCAAATAGCAACGGCAGTAACTGCCAACACTAGAGAATAAGGTAGGGTTTCTTCCAAGTAAAAAGTGAGAAGCTTGTCTTTTTCATGGGAAGTATGTTAAAAGTGAAGTTATGCAATCCTATTCTTCATTCCTGACTTTTGCTATAGACCAGATGTTGAAAACAGAAGCATAAAAGGAAATGTGTCCAGAGTGGAAAAGCTTGTCAAACAGAGACTTGCAATAGTCTATTAAAAAAGAAAAAAATTAAATACAAGAACGGCAGGAATAATACACACCTCAAGGCATCTGCTGCACACTTTATCACCGACTCTAAAGCACAGTAACTGCACACAACTCCTTGCAACATGTTGTATTGAGATACCTCAGCACCTTTCAGCATCAGGTCATTTATTATGCAAACCATTTTACAATACATGCAGTTTGCTGATCAAATGGCTTATCTATAGTCAGTTTGGAAAATACAAACATAGCCCCTCAGCCAAGCTGCAAAATCCACAGACCAGATCACGCCCTGGTTGTCGGTTACTGCAGAAACACTGGCAGAGAGCACAGCCATACTCACATTGTATCTAACCTCACCTCTCGGCCACCATAAACCACCATGCTCCATACCACGCCTTCGCTTGGGACATTACCAGCGCCAGGCTGTGGCTCACACGAATGAGCTAAAATCGAAGATTCGCTCGTACCACACTAGCTAACACACAGTTTCAAAGGATATATTCTGCATAGTTTAGCAAATCAGATACTAGACTTCACTAACAGCCACAAATATCAGTTGATTCAGAGTGATTTTTTAAAATATTATCATTTTAATTAGCTAAATGGATTGCCTTTCTTGTCAGAATTTCACACATTATTTTCACTGATTCTGCCCTTTGCAGGGCTGGTGGGATCTGACATTTATAATACAGAATGGGTTTTGAAAACACATTAGTGCTCCGTTCCCACTGATTTCCCACTGGAATGAGGTGCTTAACTATTGTGCCTGGTCTCCTAAGTCAGACTTGTCAGAAACACACTAGGATGTTAACCAAAACCCAAATTTTCTTACTAGACCACAACCGGATGCAAAAGTCTAGAAAAAACAGAGCTGTTGCAATTTTAGAGAAGTTTTCTTCTCCTACACATGTTACTCATTTAAAATTAGGAATTATTATTACAGCTGATAGTACCTCTAGAATCAAAGTAAAAACAAAATCTCAAAGTACATTCACTTCAAGTACCCTTCACCTATATTGATTCTAATGGTGCTTTCACACAGACAACCGTCATGATAGAACTATGATATTCAACTTCTAAACTATTGACTTTTTGAAACAAGTATTTAAAAACAAAATTGAGTACAGATGACATCTTGTCACCAAAACAAAACTCATTCGATGCAGAGCAATAATACAGCTCAAATCTGCATTAAACTAGTAAGGCTGGACAAATCCTGGATGAAACTTCACTACTAATAGAATGCAGACAAGCCAAGCTGAATCGGGTCCTATTTAACTGTGATCAATAATATTTGGGTTGAGATATATCATGTTAAATTAGCTTGGGTGTTCTGTGCATTCATCTGGTCTGTAACACGAACATGAAAAATGCTGCCCAATCATGAAGGTGTTGGATATGCGAAAAGCAAGGACTGAAAGTGTGTGGTTTGATAACTAAAGAATGGAAAAAATTACACAGCTGCTAAAGTATGTGCCAGGGTTGACTAAATGCAAATGGCACCTCAAAAAAAAAAAGAGCTGCCAGCAGTGTGAAATTATTTATTAATCAGAATTTATTTATTTTAGTAGTCATGTACCTGCTACTGAATGCTAGAACTTGGCCTTCAGTCTTCCCCTGAAGTGCTTCAGGCTTTACAAGCGGCTAACAGAGGCTGCTGACACTGTCACCTAGTACATACTTCCCTTTGGTTTTCAACTACCAGAATCACAAGATGGAATTTATGCGTATTTTAATTTGTTTATAATTTTTTTTTATTCTTATCTCATTCTACAGAGAAAGAGAATGCAAACTATTGTCTATACAGAAACCTGAAGAGCCTTCTGCTCTACTCAGTATAAGTTTCCTCTTCAGAAAAATCTCTCAAATAGAAAAAATTTTCTAGGGTAGCTCCTAGGACATGCTTCTCGGACACCCACGAAAGGCCACCAAAAATAAAGCAAATTGATGTATGTTCAGGAATCATTTATGTATGATTGGGGTGGAGGTGGGGTGTTCCAGAAAAAAAAAAATTCAGTTACTCATCTACTTTACATAACTTTTAAAAACACTAATTAAAAGCATTTACCTTTTAGACCCAGTTTATCATAATTTAAGAGCACATATCTGAGGTGGATTTTGGCCAGAACCATATAATATCATCATCTATACAGTGTGTGTCCTCCTCAAACATGCACGTATATATATACACATTTTAAATCTCTCCACAGAATACAGCCTCCCTAATGAATATCACCAAAAATAACCGAATTGAAATAAGAAGATATAAGCACTATATAACAGGAAATAATAAAATCATAGGCTATAAATAGGATATATAAAGGAAATAAAATAGTATTGGTGAAGAAAAGGTCACTACTTACTTGAAGAACTGATCCACTCCTAGTTTTACTCCATTTTTAGTAAAACGCTGAGTAAAAGGTATAAGACTTTCTACATGGCAAGGAACAGATCCTGGCTGTAAGTAATATCCTGGAGTCTTGGTGGGCATTGTAACTTTTGGAGCGTCTGAAGAAAGCCAACATTTCCCAAAAGATTATTACCAGCAAATAACATATATCCTATCTTGTCCTTTTATTAAAAGGAAATTCAATTTCTGATAAAGTTATACTTTGTAGATAATAACATTATCTTGCTCATCACACCCTAGAGATAGAACTTTGGAAGGAAACAGCACCAGAAAGTACTTGTGTAAGTTAGAAAAATATACTAGATATCAATTTCAACTGATTCAGATATGACAAATGTACATTCAATTCAAGTTAAAAATCTCTTACCAGGAGTAATACTAGAAAACGAAACACTTGAAACTCTCTGAAAAAGATAATCCTCTTTGTCATAGCCCATTATTTTAACAAAAAAAGCTTCATCTGGTGGAATAAAGTCAGAAATATTCCATAGTCCATAGGGCTTTCTGTCAGGATAGTATTTCACAGGCAGGGTCTTGAGAAGTTCCCCTGTAATACTCAGAAGTTCCAGTCGGTCTACTCTAGCTGGAAGAAAGATCCCTGAGGTATTCAGCAGCACAAAGGTAGGAATTCCTAGAAAAAAACAGAAATACGCTATTTTAAGCGCTAAAAAAATGTAAATTATTAAAAAAAGGAAAGGTTAAATTCCACATGTACAGCCCACCACCCCATGAATGCACCACTCAGTTTCAACCCTCACTTACTAAGCAGCAAAAAACTAAGTTGTGTTCAGCTGTGCTCTGCTTATTAGCTCTCAGAAGACCCAGCCCTGATTAGGGCTTAAATTACTGATTTCCAGCAGGTGTTTCTGAAACAGCAGCCTCTTTATTGGCTCCTCACCACGCCCCATATCCAAAGGCTTTTTCTGAAGCTCCAAAAGTAACAGAAGTAACAGAGTGGAATTTTGAGGCATTTCATAGCTAAAAGTATCTGAATTTGTGCGATGTAAAAAACAAGCTAATATAAAAAAATACCATAGTATGATAAAACAGGAATATTGGCTGCTCTCACACATTCAAGGCCCAAGGACCGACCAACAGCAGCCCCAGATTTACCACAAAGCTCAGAGAGATCATCATAGAGTTTTACTTGATTTTGGGGGCACAAAAGCAGTTGGATGGAGCTCTGAGCAACCTGGCCTAGTGGAAGATGTCCCTGCTCGTGGCAGGGGGGGTTGGAACCAGATGATCTTTAAGGTC
>Ga0181612_141605_pt1 | contig 19641 bp, 8 predicted proteins | sample HoacroProtozoa21_FD_119630 | JGI IMG/M metagenome (GOLD analysis project Ga0181612, IMG submission 119630) | Hoatzin crop microbial communities from Cojedes, Venezuel. Combined Assembly of Gp0051906, Gp0051904, Gp0051908 | reverse complement strand
GATATTTGTAGGCATTTATAAGGTCCCCTCGCAGCCTTCTCTTCTTCAGGCTGAACAAGCCCAGTTCCCTCAACCTCTCCTCGTAGTGGAGATGCTCCAGTCCCCTCACCATCCTTGTAGCCCTTGTAGCCTGTATTAGCAGAGGTGTTCCTTGAAACAAAAACAATGTTGACAACATTTTCAAACCCATATACCTGATACCATCTTCCTAAATATGTGGTTAATTTTGTTAATAAAACACGTTTGTTTTCTGCATAGGTGACATCTGTGGCAGGTGAGGAAAAAAATGTCATCTCCATTAAGGTGCTGATAAATTATTTTGGGGACACACATTTGAAAACAGATCTGAAGAACTGGGAAAATAACCGCAGAGCTGACTACCTTGGGAATGCCCTTAGATTTGAATAATTCCACTGAGATCTTCTAGATATTTTTTCTGTGAAAACACACATTTCTGTGGAGTTTGCAGCTCAGTCAACTTTGTTGTTCTTGTAGTTGTATTTTACAACTTTCTAGCTGTCTTCACTCTGACACTGAAGGGTAGCTTTGGCGATTTATGTGAGGGAAATGTTGAGAAGAGCACTAAGACAACATCAGGAAAGGATACAAACCTGTGACCTGATCTGGGGAGAGGTTTTGATCACACCAAGACTTCAGACTCATCTTTTCCTGGTTCCCAAGATGGACAGAAGAATGAGTACTGTCTTCATGCGGATTGCTGCAGAACGAAAGAAACAGGTTATACATATTTCATGCCTGTGTGGCACCTACTTAATGTGCTTTACCACTTACTGAGCATGGGCTGGACATTGCATTATATCATTATGTATGGGGTTAAAACAGATTACTGCCGAGTACCCACACCCAGAGTTTCACAGCTGCTCTCTTGCTTTGGCACATAATCAGGGCTTTCTTCCAGCATAGCTCAGCAAAACTGCTACCTCCATGTCTTGCAACAACTCTCATTTATTTATTCAGATTTACCACCACACCTATCAAGTTCCTTGCTTTTACATGCTTTTTTCTTTTTTTTTATTCCTGAACTTCATCACTTTGGCTGTTTTTCTGAAGGCTGACTACAAAACCGGGTCTCTTTCTACTCTTTTGGACTGCTGGAGCAGCTCTGGTATTAGCACATAAAGCTCCAAATCAGGAATGTCAAATGGAATCAAATGCATCTGAAAAACAACCAGCCAACTGACCAAGCAAATGAATAAGCAAAAACCTAAGCAGTTTATGTGAGGCCACCATCCAGGTGGATGCAACAAATAATGCTGGCACTTCTAGAACAAGGATAAATCAAGATGATGCAGTCTGTAGCAATATTACAGGGGTAGTATTTTCCCACGCACCGAAATGAAGTTCTCTTGAGCAATTCCTGCAGTGGATGAGTCACTGTCTGTCTTGGATGGTTTATTCAGAATTATTTCTGTTCAGCAAGAATGGAGGAGAAATCTTATTCTCCACTGTATGTGAGCCCTCATATTTGCCAGTACCGTGCTGATGCAATACAGTCTTTCATTCCCCAGTTGCACTCAAGTTATAGTAAGGTGTCTCTGAATAGACCTGTGGTTTTCCAAACAGCATATCAATGTTTGGAAGCAAGGAAGCTGAATGTCCTTTATGTTTTTTGCAGGAAGATCTGCTCCTGAGCTGTGTGTTGTGCATCAGGCACGGAGGCTATAAAGGCAGTAGTAATAGGTCCGTGAATGGGGAATGGCAGCTGATGGCAGTGGGAAGTGTGACAGCTTTCTCAGAGGTCACAGCACTGGAGAGCAGCTGTGACTGGGAAGAGCTGAAGTCATTCTTCTAACAGAAAGTGTGAAGCCAGCCTCTATATTGGTGAAGCCACTTCACAGATATGCTTCAGCAATAAGACATGACAAGCTGTGAATTACAGTGCATTAATTCAAGCCTAGCATATTGTCAAGTATGGGGCCAAAGGGCTAAGAGCCATCCGTACAACTAGGTGTGAATTAATTCACACTAGTTCATACACTGAAGTGTCTTATTGTGATAATAGATTTAATACTCCTAAAATGTTATTTTAAAATATCTATATATTATTAATTAAGATGTAAGACTTATGCCTCCTGAACACTGAATTATATCTCAATGAAACCATTGCTCAAAATTCTTATTAACCCAGAAGGTCACTCAATTTCTCCTGCCCATTTCGTAATAATAAATAGTATAAACTGTTCAGACCGTTCCATCTCTTTGTTACAGGAACTATCACCATCAAAAGGGAAATCCCTCTTCCTGTATGTAAAATTAACGCTCAAGTATGTGGTTGGATAAATGTTTCCTGCATGTAGGTATTCAGCCAAACGTTTCTGGATTTCTCTCTGGTAGGTAAGTGCTGGCTACCGCTGAGTGATTGTGTGCGAAAACCATACCAGGAGGAAAGGTGCCTGTACACAAGCTCTAATCAATGAACTTTGCTACCCATCAATTCATATTTCCAAAGTGCTTGCATTGAAATGAAAGTCATTATGGACATGCTAATTAGTAAGAAAAATACATTGGGCTTTTGTCTCTTGCCAGCAGAGGTCAAGGTACTCTAATTTTAATAGAGTGTCATCCAGAGAAGAGCTAAAAAACAGATTGGGTGGAGCCCAGCCCTGAGGAAAGTCTATTGAAGCTGATGGGAATTGCCCAGATTGGGTCAAACTCATTCAGTTCTACCAGGAACGAGTTAGGTCCCCTGGGAACAGTTAAATATTAAATCCATTTCTGGTTTTTGTTTTGTTTTGGTTTTAACCGAGTCTTGGGCTTCCAAGCTGTTTATAAGAGAAAATGATATAGTAAATTATGTAAGATAAATGATACAGTCTGGCGGTGTGAGAAATCTACTATTCGTAACCAATTCTAATCTTTTAAGCTACTGTATGTCATAGCTAAAGCGGCACACGCTATAACTGAGCTGTCTTTGAGATTTACTACTTGTGTTAGTGTTTCGTCTCTGGTTTGTTTAAAATGTTTGGGGGGCTTGAGTCTATGGTGCTGTGCTGAGGCTGTGAGCTGCATATAAAAGGCTGAAAATGCCCTTCTGCAGCTGGGCGGATGAGCAGAGAGGTCTGCTGTGGTGGTAAATTGAAGTAAATGACCAACAGCCATTTAAATGTTTCTGTATCAAAAGGCAGCTCTATCAAGGAGTGACACTGGAAGGCCTTGGCATGGGTGAAGACAAGCTTTTGCAGACCTGAAGGGAGCGAAGCAGTCAGATCTGAGGCTTAGTACAAAGGCAGCCATGGGAATACGCGCCCTCTGCACACTGGCTAAGCAGACATGTCTCCTCTTAAGACAGAAGGCTTCCAAGGAGAGGTTTTTAGATTTTATTGATCTTTGTCTTTTATCTTCCTCTGCAGCAAACCTTTCCAACAGCACAAACATTTTATTAGACAGTTACACCATTGTGGCTGCTGTATGTTCCTTACAGAGTACACCTTTTCTATCCTGTGCCATTTTTGCCTCAAAAAGCAAGTTAATAAATTATATAGTTATGAGCTTTGATTGCATCACGTTCAAACTACTCGCTACGAGAGGCCGTGTTACCCAATGTATTAGCAGAGAGCGCTGCTCTGACCTCATTTACTGGGCAAGCAGGAGCGCTGCTGAGCCACAGACCCCGGAGCACAGGGAAACTACTGTCTCCTTCCAGGACAAGCCACGGAGCCTGAACCGCGGGAGCGTAACCTGGGATGTCCATTAGCGTTTCAGGCTGTTACATGGGTAAGTAGTGAAAGGAGACAGTATCTAAGCATCTGGGAGAAAAGTCTATGACAGGTTTATTTGATATTTTTACTGGAGACCATACAATTACTGGAATACCTGGATTTATTTGAATGGAAGTATTATAGAAATATTCTCTCCAGTGGTTTCCTGCATGGAGAGGAAATTTCATTTTGCAGCCAAAATTTTGTCAGAGGGTCACAGCCTCTTTCTCAATGCTGAAAAACTGTTGGAACTCCCTCTCTAATAAAGTGAAAGTCTTCCAAAGAGATTAACCCCCCTTGGTCCACGCCAGAGGATCCCTCCATGCCGTATGCTGCCCTGGGCGGGGGAGTGAGCGGGCCAGGCCAGTGCAGCATGCCAGGGAGCTTTCTCATCAAAACCGTGTGAAGGACAGCATCCTCACCAGGACCTGCTCTGGGGCTTGATGCTTGGAAAGACAGGGAGAAGGCAGAAATACAAACATGAAATGCACATTCACCGTGTTTCTGAAGGCAGCAAACTGCTGGTGAGGGCATATCGCCCTGACTCCTGTGTGGGCAGGCACCAGGGTTTCAGAAAAAGAGCATCACAACTATGGCTGAGGAAAGGGGTGCAGGATCTTGAATTGTGCAAAATCCAGCCAGGGTTTGTTTTCTCACAGGATTAGTTCTGGTTGCTGTCTTCTGAGTGAAACCTTTTAGACATGCAAAACATGTGGCTAAAATGGGAACTGAGAAGTACTGGTCTGCACACTTTGAAGTGAAACTGAAAGTTTCGTTTTGGAAATCTCGATGGCCTGGTACAGCCTTGCCCTGCCCCATTTCCTTTCCGTGGAAGCAGCTGCTGTGGCTGTCTCTGTGCTAGTGTGCATAAAAACCACAACCTAGTGACAGAACAAGGCTGTCCCTCTTTTTTTCCCAGCATCTGAATTTCCAGACTGGATCAGAGCTAGAGTCCACCTAGTCCCATTTCCTGTCTCTGATAGCAGCCAGAACCAGATGCCTTGGACAAAAGCAGAAGAAGTCTCAGTTCTGGCAAAAAGGGAATGATCTACCCCCCTTGATGGGTCCATCTTAATCTCCAGGACTGGGAAAGCATTTGAAACCCTGAGGTATGAGCTTTTACATCCTTTCTACAACTCTCTTAGCATTAATTATCATAACTCTGGCACCTCTAAAAACTTGTTGTAACATTTGGCACCGTGTCGAGAGTAAAGCATGTTGAAAGAAGAGAACAGGACTTCTAAAAAAGCTGAGGCACTGCTGGGATTATTGACTCAAGGACCTCAGTGAGGGAACATAACACAGGGTCATGTTTCCCAGTAATAACATGGGTGGTTGACTTCCCAGCATAAGGAAAAACCGGAAAAATTGGAACTCATGTTGTTTTGGATGGAGCCCAAGAAGTTACTGGAGATTTACAATTAGATCATGCAGAAACTGTGGGCCGATGTGGTTTCATTTTTTCAAACAGATGTTGGAGAGGTCCCACAAGAGGTGGTGTGGATGGTGCCTGTATTAGTAACTAAGTGTAGCTAATTCCAATTTAATACTGTATTTTATGCATTACAATCTCTTTCCTAAGTGTAAATACCAAGCATATTAATTATTCCGTGGTAATTTTCTAGCCTTATAATTAAGTTGTTTTCTTTCAAAAGAACCTATAGAGTTGTGGCTCAGATTTTCAGCAGGCATTTCTCCTATTCCATTGTCACTGGCAAGCTCCTCTGACTAAGATGGAAATTGACAGTAACATCTATATCACATCATCTGGAATGGGCCAACTGCACATTGCGTTAAAATATGAAGATGAAAGCAGTCCCGTGGGGCCAAGGTTAACAATTCTGTCTGTAATTCCTGTCATTCTTGGGTGCAGTCTATAAGCTGTCACATGTCACAAGCATTTGTGGAAGATACATGAATTACCAAAAGCTGACCACAGCAAGACAAATACAAGCCATTCTGGGACTATTTGTCCGTGTGGGTTTGTACAACACAGTTTAATTTACTTCTGGGACACTGGAGACTGTCTTGGGCTGGGGGATGGCACATGGAGCAGTGCCTGATAGACTTTCTCAGATTGTTCAACTTCTTTGCTGCCTCAGGTGGTCATTTCTGCTTTCCCAGTACTGATGCTACCAGTCTAGCTTTACCCAATTGTTCTTAAGGACAGTTATTTTGTGTGGTTATATTCTTAATTATATCATACAGTACCCAGGAAGCAAGCAGACTATTCTCCCCGCTGTCCACTATTAACAAAACCGCAGTATCACCACCAGCACTAAATACTGTAGTCAGAAATCATATTACTTAGAAAACAATCTCATTTTCTTTTTCCTAAAAAAACAAACAGGACAAAACCAAAGCATGGTTTTGATGTACTCTGGTGTTTATTCTGTAAATACTGGAGGACATAGAGAGCCCTAACAGGGAAAAAGCTCAGCTGGACGATCGGCCCCTCACAGAGCTCCCACTGGATTCCCTGGGAGCCTGGCACAAAGAGCACAGACCAAGCAAATCCCACTGTGTCTGACCCTCTCTTCTTGTACAGGCACCTACCAAAAATAAATTCTCCCCATGCTTTTGACAAAGCACAATTAAGCTTCTAGAAGTTTTGCAGTGGTACCAATGTCCTCCCTAAAAAAAGAGCTTCAGCTCTTACGGAGCATAACATCAGGAAACCATCATCACATAATAGTTGCTCAACCCACTGACATGGTGTTTCTCTCATACTCTTGCAATGAAGATTAGCCAACCCTTTCATTCCTCTATTAGTCACTTGTCACATTTAGAAGATAGTAACCACAAAATAAGCAAGCCGGTGATTCTTGTAGCAGTTCGGCATATTCAGACTTCATAGCATGGCTGTAAACTGTTAATATTTGTGTTTCTAAAGCAAAGACTTAGGTGCTCCTGGCACATTTTTCCTGTCCCACCTTGACATAGACAGCTGTGCTACACAGCATCCACTGTCTGAAGGTGATTAAGGGTTGATGCTTAATCAACCATGGTTCACTTCTATAAAGTTCAGCGGGAACTGAATGTACTCACAGCCTTGAGGCTGAGGCTCGAAATGGCTGAGCTAACCTTTAGACACTTCTCAAATTGTGTTCTGATGTGTATTTAGTAAAGTGAAATGAAGACTATAGAATAATCAATCCCTCTATCCCGTGACAGGTCAATTGCTTATTTTAGAACTGTCTTGGCTGGTTGATTATTTAAGTTCCTTGAAAGCAAGAAAAATAATCATTGTGAAGTTGCTAATGTACTCCAGGTGAAATACAACTAAACTGTTCATTCCAATATTCACATTACCTAAAATATTCTCGCAGTTTTGTATTTTGACCCTTTGCTCCTTCCATGTCACAAAATAATTATAAAAATGATTAAATAATTTTTAACTATTCTAATTTTTTTAATGATTGACTTGACATTTCAATTCATTAGCTTTCAACCTGAATTGAAATTTATTCCACAGTCCTTTTCTTGATTTGTTATGTTCCAACTTTGCTGTTTACATGATTGTCACTAAATGAAGAAATCATTAACCAATGCTTAAACTGAATGTCATGCTTTGTATGCAGTGCACTACAATAGGACTCTGTGTGTATTTACTACAAAACAATCAAAACACGTGGAATTTGACTTTTTTCCCCTCATTCTTCTGAATTTCAATACAATTTGGGATTTTCATAAAGCTTTTTTGTAAAAACAGGTTCATGTGCACTTAAATAATGTTGATGGAATCATAAAAGGAAGCTGTAATTATACTGTCAAATTTATTTTATTTCTTCTGTGCGTTTCTAGCAATATTTAGAGATGCTTTATGTTTCTGCTACTAGATAAACCCAACTTGACTGCAAACTGTGTAAATTAAATAATCAGTTACTCTCTACATGCCGTGGCCTTTCACAGCTTCTGAGCTCATTCGATTGTGATAGAAGATTACCAGTTGCCCTTTGATGCTACTCCCAGGGATGATTTGGAGTTATATATGCCAAATTACCATTTCAGGCCCCTATATCCAAACCTTACATGCTTTCACCACCACATTTCACCACACAGCTGTTGAGGAGGAATGTAATGTTCACTTGGGCTTCACCAGGAAAGCGCTCCACTGCCAGCAAAGCCCCAGTCTTCCCAGAAGTGAATATATTTGTGTTTCTCTCTTCCCTAAATCTCCCTGGGGTGCACAAAGTAGAAGTCTGTCTCTGGCTCCCTTGCAGGGGACATTCCATCGCCTCCCGTGCCGTACCATACTATATCATACCAGTGTGCTCAGGCAGACCTGAAAGAAATCCAGGCAGCCTACATTTTCTGCCATTTGGACAATGGACAAGATGATCTCTGAGGGTCATCTCTAGACCTATTTTTGATGATAAATATACAGAAGAGTAAAAAACACCCATGGGCAAGGGTGAGCACGACTCTGTGAGCATGTTCTTAGGCTGATCACTGATGGAGTGGAGATACTTGAGCTGTGCTTTTCACTGTCCATTTTGGTTTTTTTAAGCACTGGCCCTGTATTTCTAGCAGGATTGTGCAGCCATCTATTTACACACAAACCAGATTTTTTCAGTTAGTATTACAGTCAAGTTTTTTCTTTACCTGTGGATTGAAACAGGCATGTATTTTTCAGCTCATGACTGCATCTACATTAATGTTCTTACAGCACAGAGTACAAAGGCTGAGTTATTCAAAAAGAGGGGTATGGCCATGGAAAGGATCCAAGCTAATCAAATGGAAGCAATTTCAATTATATAATCAAACAGTTATATTTTAATTATAATTGTTGCCACAGGGCAGCTCAGGATTACTTTGTGTGAACCTCTACTTAAATGTTTATTTCTGAAGAAAAATATTATATGGCATCTACAGCAATTTCATTATTATTAAGAAACTAAAAAGAATCTATAGTTAGCTAAGAGACCAGTGCAATTACCTACATCATCTTTCAGAACAGTAAAATGTAATAATAAGCCACAACGAGAAACCGGAGCCTTAGAAATTAATCAGATGGCACTAAAAGAGATTCACTGACAGGGAGCTTAGGGCTTCCTGAGCTGTTATTTACTGAAGGGCTAGATTTTTTAAGCTACACTAGTGAAAACAGAGCAACAAAAAATACTGCACCAGAATTAATTGTACAGATTCAGTCTTCAAGCAAAAATAGACTATCAGGAAGTAGTCTTAAAATGAAGTTCGGAATACAGAGAGTTTAATTCATCTCCCTAAATCTCCAGGGAAACCATCGTTTCTCTGACAGAGGGCTGAGAACAACTCAACCCCCCCCTCCACTTTACAATCCACCTCCCATCCTCTTCTACCCACCTCTGGATGGTGATGGAAACTCTTCTGAAGTCCTCTGACCCCTGCTCCTACCAGACCTGTGCAAGTATGTTTTGATAAATATCCAACTTCAAGCTTTTCTGATGCACAAGACAAGTATTTTGACTTTTAACAAGATAGTTGAGTGAAAGGAGTGCTTTCACTGGGAATCAATCAATTGCCATTGCGATCCAAGTGAACAACAATTTTAATATAAACAGGAGGGTTATTTAATTTTATTTTAAAGTTTTGATGGAATTTTGTTGTCACTAGGGAGCAGAGCTCAGGCCTTCTCCTGCCCTCACCCCATTTCCCCTTTGGTGCAGCCGACATGGGTTATCAACAGGCATCTTGCAGGCTGAGGGCCATGGGCACAGGCTTTGCAGAATACTCTGAAAACCTGGCCATATTCCATATCCTATCCCATCAGAGTACAAAAACCCAGGCCTTCATGAATTCTGCATGACAACAGAGAAGAAACTGCAAGAATGAACCCCATGGCTTGCAGAGGACTGTTTTTGTCTCTTTGAAGTGGGATTGTGGCCCACAGATGATAAGGAACAAAGCAACTATGGCTAACACCTGAAGAAATTACACCATTTCTGAACGTGGGCTGTATTAATTGGAGAACAAAAACTGCACTGGAGAATGTAGGAAAAAGGCAGGTTTTATTCAGTAGCAACATGTCTACTTTGTTTTGGAAAGGAACAGCAGAATAAACCTCTTGAGAAAGCTTTTGTTTTATTTTTAGTGTTGCTTTTTGGGAATAAAATTGGATCAGAGATAAGTATGTTCTTCATTTCTTAACACAAATTGTCATCACTCCCTACACACTTTTGCATCAGCAGCGCAATTTGTCTGTTCTTTGGTCAGCCTTTGCTCAACCCCAATGACTCATCTTCAGAACTGACCCATCACTGAAAGGCTTCTGGTTTCAGGGAAAACATTTCACCTAAGTCCTCAGATTGGAACAGAATTTTCCACACGCTGATTCAGACCCCACCAGGACAGTACTTTAAATCTCATGATCATACCCTTCCCCCCACTGTACACACAGATTTTCTCAAGGGTAAAAAAATGATCCAACAATGATGGAAATCCTGTCAATATGTCAGGGTAACAAAAGAACCATAGACACAATTGTTAAAAAAAAAAATAAATAAAATTTTAGACGATTCAATTAGATGTACTGTTTATGCAGAAAGGACACAAAAGGAAACATAATATGGATCCTTAATGTAAATTTTACTTGCTTTCTGCAACAAGTAAAAATTAGAAACCACCCAAAAATGCTGTAATGGCAGGTTGAGGCCAGCCTTTGTACATCTCATTGCCTTGAGAAAATTTACATTCCGTGTTCAAAAATAATTGCTAGCCTGAATCTTAACATGTCTTGGTCTGTAAACTAACCTATGCAAGTGTTCCTGCTATTGCTGCTGCAAAAAAAAATTTATTCCAGGAGGGCACTTGAAAAATTACTGATGGAGAAGGAGTTTTCTGGTGGTTCTTAATATCTTATTAACACTGCTCTACCACTAGATCTGACATATCAGCTTCCAAAGTTTATTCACAATGAACCCTTAGCTATACATGCTCTTTCGTCTCCTATGCAATTGCCATTAGCTTTACAACTATTGTTTTTCATTGAACACAGCTGCTCAGAAAAGATGTTTCAAGCTTATAATGTAATTTGTTTTTAAAAAGTATTTCTTGCCTGAACTACTGCCAAACTGATAGCTTCACTTTATAGTTTCATTTAACATTGGCTTTATATTACAGGAGGCACACAGAAAAAAACACCAAAACTATGGAAGTCTTAGGGCAAGATTTTGCTCACCTTCTTCATATACAGACTTTTATTAATCCAGGACAATCCCACTTTGGAAATCTACCATATGCAACAGCATCATTTAATTACCAGGTAATTACTGCTTTCAACGAGAACCTTTTCTGAACAAGATCTGCTCAGACTGGAGGCCTGGGGGAATAGCAGCAACCAGTTACTGTTTCCCCATTTCATACGCCAGTCTGTGCCAGGCCCACCACAAAACTTGGAATGATTTAAGGAAGAGTCGCTGTTGCCTCGTTTCTGCCATCCTACCCTGTGAGCCAGCTCTCAGTCTTTCTGTTCCATCCCTCTCCCCCAAACAGCCTTCTAAACCTCCTCCATGCACAGAGCCACGTGCAGGAACCCAGTTACAAAGGGATCTGAAAATGGTCCTGTTCACACGTTACGTGGTTCCCCTTGTCCTGTTAGAACTGTGGTGTTTCCAAAGTCAGGTTTGCTGTCACCGTCCTGACATTAAAATTATGATTAATGCCACAATATGCTATGAAGTTATGCATCTCCTGGGCTTGTAGAACAACACGCAGGACTTTGCAGATAGGCCTTAAACACATCCTTGTTTCCAAACTTTCTGTAAGAGATGATCTTTCCTCTGGAAATAACGCTGCCCCAAACCACTCATCCCACATGCAGGCAAAACAGGTACAGCCAGTTCATTTACATAACCTCATCACAAGCTCTCTTTCAAATGTTTGCATCAGATCAAACTACATTTACAGCGTGGTTTTATGATATAATGAGGGACCATATGCAGCATAGGAACTATGAGCCTTTATAAGGAGGTTCTAAATACATTATCCAGGTATCGCGGCCAGTTCAAATATGTGATTTGTTTTGGCTGGTGGCGTTCTGGTAAACCTGCCCACGGTTTGGCGGAGTGGTGGCCGCCAGGACTGTAAATCGTCTGCCACTCTTCAATGTTTCTAACCACAGTCAGGGCATACATCGTTTCAGCACTCTACTGACGGCAAATTTTTTGATGGATAGAAAACTGCCTCCCTTTTGAGTGTCTCAGGTGAGGATCTCTGAACCAACAGCTGATTTATACACATTGAGCAATTTTTAAAATGTATATATTTTAAGCACTTGTATCAGCTTTAAAATTTTTATTTAAGTCACATTAGAAGACATTGAGAAAAAGACCAAGTCACCAGCTCTCTTTTATATCCTCTGTTTTCACCGACTGTAGTTGGAGGAGGTCTGTGGTATCCCAGAAGTGCTATTTTACCACTGACATTACTTTCCTCCCACCAATAATAGCTGAGTCAGCTTTGATGTTCTGGTCTTAATTGCTACAGCACGTTGTGTCCCACAAGACAGAATATGGCACAACTGGTACATCATGAAAAGAGAAAGACTGGGATACTCGAAGGACAGGTTGATACAATAAAAGGGAAAGCAGGCAAGCGAGCCATACCTGCTCCTGACAACTGGACTTCTTAATTAGCGATTAATATTTATGACAGCTTTGGAATAGGGTTTGAGTAAACAGGTAATTAAACAAAAGTCTATCAAAAGGTGCAAGGCACAAATTTATCCTGCCTCGCCAGTGGGGACAGGGCTGCAACACCTCATAAGGCACCTGATCTTCCCAATGCTTTCTTTCCCATGTTTCCCTTGTCACAGGTTTCAAATAAATCCTTGAAATGGGATGAAAAGTTAAATTGTCAGAATTGTTTGCTAACTGAAAACAGAAAACCATGAAGCTGGTTCAGGTTAATTCGATATTTTGATTTCAGTCCTTTCTTTTCCTTTGCTCCATTCGACTTCTAAATTTAAGTTAATCCCCCATCTTTCCCAATAGAATATCATTAGCAGTAGGGCAAAAGGGCATATTTTGACAGAAATATTTTGAGTTCCGTAACTCCATAATACTTAATTTCTTTCCAAAACATTTTGGATTTGATAAATTGTCATCTCCTAAGGATGTGAAATGAAACAAAATACTTTATGGAAAACATCTACACCATACAGTCCCCCATAAAGCAGAGAACAGCATCTGCAGGACCATGATTCTTCTGCACAGGGGTGCACAGAGCAGACACCACCCTGTTCCTGTGTAACACACCAGGAGACAACAGCAGAGATTTTAGGGTAGGAGGGAGATAAACAGCAATGTGTTCAGCTAAATAGAAGTTTTGCCCACATCTTGTTTTTCTCAGTGACAGGCTGGATTATCCCATCCTCTTTGAGGATCTTTCTTGCCCCTTCAGAGGTCTAAGCTCATTTCTGACAAGTGCTGGAAGTACCCCTTAGCATCTGTACCCCCAGAAGCAGTGTTCCATGAGCCAGCGCAACCACCGACCCAAACATGTGCTGCTGTATTTGCCGGTCTGTCTCCATAGCCCACATGCACAACAGCCCTGGGTCCTGCAGGCCTTTTATCAACCCACAACCATGTGCTGCATTTCTCAGCCAAATTCTTCTTCACCTACAGCTTCAAAAAATCATAAAAGAAGACATCTGCAACAGTTTAGCCTCCCTGGCATGACACAATCAGTAATGGCCACTGGCTCCTAACTCGTCAGAGCGCACTCCATTTCCATGTAATTGAGAAGCAGACTAAGTTTGCACAGATTATATGGCTGGTTTAATGAAGTTTAGTAAAATGAGCTCATTAATGCAGCTTTCAAAGGAACTTCCATTTTCTACATCGCAAGGCATGATTTTACAATCTTTCAGCACTAAAATTAAAATCTCTCCGATTCTGCCATGCTGCCAAATCACAGAGTGCATGTGGAAACTCCAGAAGTTCCTCTTAATTGCTTGTAAAATGCAATTGCCATCTCTACTTAGACGAGATGGGGCTGTGACTGGCATTTCCCTAACTGTGAATGGGATCTGCTGCTCTTGCTCCTGTTTGTTTGTTTCAGAAATACAATGAGGAATGTAGAACTTAAAAAAAAAAAGGAAAATCAGAAAGGGACTCAGTTCCTAATGATGCCATATACATACACATACACTTTCATGGTTTTTTAAACACCCCCAGTTGAGCACTTACTATATGATTTCTAATTTCTATCACACAGTTGTTTTATCACACCATTTGAAATCTCCCAAGGTGGTTTTGAAAAGAGTTGTTTTCTTAGACTGTCAGTGCAGCACTTCAGAAAAGCAAGCAGGTGCTGCTGTGGAGGGGAGCATGCGAACCACATGCTGGAGTAAAATATCTAGCACAAAGATTTCTCATGTCTCTGTAAGATGCCCGGAAGTCAATTAACCTGCTTATGGCTTGTTGTACGAAAACCCAATCCATTGTCTTGGACAGAATGGAAATTAATTTTTTCTTCACTCTTGGTGGCATGATGGCACTTGTGAAGTTGTTGTTATCAGAACGGGAAATGCCCATTGGAATGATAAAATGTGTCATCAGATCAGTGGCCCAAGTATCTGCCATATTTTATCTGAAGCATGAAGTCTGCTGGAGGCGGTTAAATCTCTCCGGATGGCTGTTTTAAAATAAAACCCGCCTAGCTGCATGTAATGTAAATCAAGAAAAGGCAGGGAGCTCAACAATTCTGGAGATCACCATTGCAGGGCCTCACATCATGTCAATATGGAACACAACAAAGGAAAAGAACGAGGAAAAAGGAAAAGCTTGTATCTGAGAGGAGTTTATTTTCTTGCTGATAGCAAGCAAACAGGTAGACAGAGATGGATGGCAGAAAGCATGCTCCTAATGTCTCTTTCATTAATTTTTGCAATAAAATCGGGACATTAACATACCTGTGTATTAATGCAAAACAAAAAAATCCAACAACGGTAAAGAGTCCTAACAAGATTCCTTTGAAAGAATGGTGATAATGCACTAGGTATAAAAAAATTTGAAAGCCACTTGTGAAGAATTGCATGTGCAGTCTCTGTATACCCTTGTAGCCACCCAAACACAGGGCAGAAGCAACACGCAACAACTGGGATGTTCCTTCTCTCCCCTGTTCAAAGGGGAGCAGGCTGTAGGGCAGATCTTCCTTCATCTTAAGAAGGTATCATCCTGAAGCACCTTTTCCTCCTGTTGTGTCCCATAGGAGCCAGGAAACGCACCTGGTAGGGGGAGGAAATCTTGTTCTGAGAAGCAAAATTTACCAAAGACAAGAACAGAAGCACTTTTTCTTTTGCATTAAAAGAGAACTGTACTCCCCACGATGTTCTTTGGCTAAAACACTGAGGTCAAATGGATAACCAGTTCACATTGGAAAAGGTAGTAATTATCTTTAGCTTTCCAAATAAGCATCAATCACTGCTTAATTAAGACCACAATGTAAATGGGCAGCACTAGACTTCTCTAGAGAGGAAAAGCTCATGTTGTGTATAGTTATTTCCTTTTCTTAACATGTGCTTTGGTTTACATCCACATACAGGGGCTTGGGGTGACAAATAACATCATTACTGGAAAAGAGTAAACAGCTCACAGAGAATAATTTACATGATTTAATATAGCTTCACTTTCTGTTCATAGATTATATGTAAACAGTTTGTGATTTTCTCCAATTATTCAATTGAATTAACTTGACAATATGTGTATATATTAACTTGTTTGCATTCTTTTATTGTGAGGATCAGTTACAAAACACAGTATCTGAGATTTAAACTCTGTTAGTTCATTGGACATTTTAATCATAGGAAAGTATTTCTAGCCCCTCTTCAGATACACTCATACGAGGATGAGGAATCACCTTTCCTATGTTTGTTCAGCACCCAGAGCCATATAGTTCCAGTCTTCCCTAGAACATGTGCATGCTGCCATAACTCGAAATTATGAGGACAACTATGAAACTTCTATGAATTTGAATTTCACAGTATCCTGGCATTATAGTATGCATCTATGACCATAATAGAAGAGTTACAAAGCAAAAACCAGAAGTACCCCAAACACTGAAAGGAGCCAGTTTATACTCCTCTTCATGGGTTAAATGCAATAAAATGTGGCGTTGTTGGAAAACACTCACAGCCTTTCTCAGACAGAGTCATTCTGTCAGTCACTGAAAAACACATGACAGTCAGCCATCATAAAACAAAACAGATTTTAAATTATTCTTCAGTGACCAAAACAACTAACATTTTATTTCCTGAAACATCTTTGACATTTCTGGTTATTTTTTAGAACTTAGCTATGAAATTATTTCTCTAATATTTTTCTGATCCGTTAAATTTCAGAGTCATGGAGGGGAAGAGTTGCCCAGCTGTCCTAGGTTCTCTTGGTTTTCTGCCAATGGCAGAACATCAATGAGGATGGAAAGCATAGTGCTAAAGATGATTCCCCGTTTGTCTCAGCCCCAAAAAACATAAAGAGTTCTTCTGCATAACCTTGTATGCTTGTTACTCTCACTGCTTCTGCTTAAGATCTTTGAAAAAATGGTGGAGAAGAAATTAAGAGAGAAAACAGACCCTTATAGTGCTGATGGCATTAAGCCTCAGAGATTAGTTAGAGTTTATCTCAGCACAGATGGTGATTCCCTAGAGGAGGCTTGGACCTTGGTGCATCTAAGTGTTATACAAAAACAGAGCAGAGATGGTGGCTGCCCCACAGGGTTTACAGTCTGAGTAATTGCTTTCTGTACAATTACCCTCATTCAAATTAATTTGTAGCTTAAAGCGTTGTTCAGAGTGAACTAAAACATCAGTCTGAACTTCCATGTAGTGATGAACAGAGTTCTTAGTTTGGTGATTATATTATTACTAATACTGTTACTATTACTACTATTCTTTCACTAGATTAAAAAGGCTAAAGGAGATGGGAACTGGTGGGAAGGTCACTCTTCATCTAGATGTTCCCAGACCCAATTCAGCACAAGTAGGCTACTGCCGTAATTGCACCAGCAATGTTCAGGAACAGTACTGAGTGGGCAGAAGTACGCATTGGATGGCAGTTTCCAGATGGAAAACTTCAGCTGGGCATTTGTGGTTAGGTCAAATCTGCTTCATGCCAAGCAGTGGGTGTACGTTGCCTGTGACCTTACTGTGACCATGGCCTGCTCTTTCCATTGAAATGGGAACCTCTGCTCCTTGCATGATATAAAACTAACTTGAAGGGAGGTTCCAAGTTTTCACCTCATTAACCATTTTGGTGGAAAGCAGCTGTATAAAGAAATATATATGAAATCCAGGTGTGAAATGTTTCAATGTTATGTATCAGTTTCTAACTAAGCATTCATCATGCATAAAAATTGCAATTTTGAGATTGCTACCAAACCAAACAATACTGAACATCTTTGAGTGTGTATTTTAATAGCCCACACTTGTAGAAAACATTGGCAATGTTTTTGAGAGAACGGAAAATTTTCTTTAAGTCCCAGGTTTCTCTTCTTTCTCAGCTTCTTCTTCTATTGCTCTCTTTCTATTCAGCACCAATATGCTGATTTGATCCCCAAAGACATGTGTTTTCTCTTCTTATTTGAATCCAATTTTGGCTGGACCTCAAACCAAAGCCTGTGTGTTCTCTGCTCAGAGATTCATTATTAAGTACAGTCTAGTGGTTCTTGCATCCTGCCTTTTACTTTCCCAGGCCTAAATCCACAGAGGGACTAATAAGCCTGAAGTGGAACATGGGTGGAATTTAGGCACTTATGTAGAAAAGCGTAATTCCTAAAATGTTCTACATAAAGCCTAGCTGGAGTCTCCAGATATCTAAATTTGCATTTCTAAAGTCCGTAGGCATTTAACTTGCCTATCAAGAAGTGTTGCCCTCCCAGAACAGCACAGTAAGTTAGTGCCTCACCTGCTCATGGGCTCTACAATTTGTCAAACCACAGTCCAAATCACTGCAGGAGCCAGAGCCAGACACCCAAACCAAACTTAGCATACATAGATGCGAAGGAGTTGCACAAAAAGCATAGTAGTGAAAGCAGCTTTCATTCAGCTGGGTGGTGGCATCCATTTCATCTCTACTGGCTCTGCCCAGTATGTAGGAGGTCTGGGTTAAACAGTGTTTCAGCAAAGGGAGTTTAAAACCCTCTCTTCCATCTTGTAAGAGTACTGGTGGCTCTTCTGGGCTCTGGGTTTCACCACTCTTCAAATGGAAGTTGCAACATGAAAGAAAAACCACACTACACTCTTAAAACTGAAGTTTCAGAGGAAGAAAACTACAATATGCATGACTCAGATACCCTAGAGTAGGACTTTTAGTTTACACTCCCAAAATTTTTCAGACATTTTACATTAGATTATCTTTGGAGAAGATGGAGAAAAAATTGTATAGGACTTGCTTGAAGTGTGGAGCACTTCTCATCACCTAGGGGAACTAAGACACGCTCTTTCCAGTTTTGGTTGAGGGCTGGCATAGGTAGCTTTTGCTCAATGAACACCATTCTGAGGTACGCATCTTTGCCCATACGAAGCAGTTTAAAGCCTTTAATTCAGATTCACATCTTCCACAGACACTCAGGCCCTTGAAAGCTAGGTGCAGTGGTAACAAGCATCCAAGACTGATACCGTTTATAGAACTAAGCTTCAGGTGAGCAGTTGTCCTGGTTTTGGCTGGGATAGAGGTAATTCTCATCCCAGTAGCTGCTGTGTTTTTGATTTAGCATGAGAAGAATGTTGGTAATACACTGGTGTTTTTAGTTGTTGCTGAGAAATCAAGGACTTTGTTCAGTTTCCCGTGTTCAGCTAATACAGGTATACAAGAGCTGGGAGGGAGCATAGCCAGGCAGCTAGCCTAAGCTGGCTGATGAAAATTTTCCATACCATAGACGTCATGCTCAGTATACAAACGGGGGCTGGCCAGGGGCAGGAACGCTTTTTCCATGAGTTCAGTCTTTTCTGTGAATTTGAACTTTTTCTGTGAGTTCAGTCTTTTTCCATGAGTTTGGTGATTTCTGTGAAATCCGCAATTGTTGCTTGGGGACTGGCTATGCAATCAGTTATTGAGCAGTGAGAAAAAAATGTATTATGTATAGCTTGTTTTGTATATTGTTTATCATCATTATTATTCCTCCCTTCGTTGTCTTATTAAACTGCCTTTATCTCAACATACGAGTTTTACTTTTTGTCCATTCTCGTCCCCATCCCACTGCGGGAGCGAGGGATGAGTGAGCGGCTGTGCGGTCCTAGTTGTTGGCTGCTGGCTTAATCCACGACAGCGGTCTTTTCAGTGTTTTTAATCTACAAATCAGAAAGCAAAATGTAAATGCTTTCTCTCTCTCTAGTTCACAGCATAAGATAGACAGGATTCTCACTTGAAACCCACAGGTGCTATGTGTCTATCACCGGTTAGGCAGGCGTGTATGGTTCCTGAGTACAGATGCTTTAGGGTGCAAGGACTGAACAGTAGCTCCAAAATGTTTTGAGCAGGTGCCTGCCTGATCTATACGTTCCGGTGACTGGGAAACTGAACTGTACTGCATGCATCCCAGCAGATAAGGACACATACAGCCAGGGTATTCATTAATGCTTCCCTTGAGAATATGACGTAAAATAGGAAATTAGTAAATTGTCCTCTGACACAGTGTTAAGTCCTAAGTGTTCAATCCACACATTTTAGGAGCTTGTTGATAAGATGGAGATGATCCAGAAACACTTTTGCAAAGATTTCAAGACCGTAGAACCCATCCTGCAATTGGAGACTCCAGAAACTGTTTATGTTATGCCAGAGAAGGTCAATGGGTGATTCATTCATGGTTCATAAGTAAGGAAGAATAATCCTTATTAGGAAAAAGGCATTAGTGAAAACACAGAAATTAGGTTTTTGTGTAGAGAAGAAAGAAGCTTTTGTGTTTTTGGTAATAAATAATAATAATAATGGAATGATACAAT
>Ga0181612_154595_pt1 | contig 19642 bp, 7 predicted proteins | sample HoacroProtozoa21_FD_119630 | JGI IMG/M metagenome (GOLD analysis project Ga0181612, IMG submission 119630) | Hoatzin crop microbial communities from Cojedes, Venezuel. Combined Assembly of Gp0051906, Gp0051904, Gp0051908 | reverse complement strand
ACTATTCTGTGATTCTGCGACGTAATTTTCTGCACTTCTGAATATTTCATATTGTATGTATTAGGAAAGAAGGTAAAAGACACTTTCTCTCCCACACAGAACCAAAATGATAGACGGTGATCAATTATTACAAGAAAACTAGAAAAGAGGCAGAGATATACAGAGATATTTTTTTTCTGAGGGTCATTTTTACTATTAATTATTTGTTTTGTAAAGTCACTTTCTTATGATGCCATTTTAGAGTATCTTATGCACTTATGCAGGTAATCATGCTTGTAAGTGGACAGAGTACCTTGGAAGTATTGAAAGAGTAGAATGTATATACATAGCGTAGTTTGCTGTGCCTGTAATGAAGTGGTGGTGTTTGGTGTTTTTTTTCTTGAGGACGTAATTCATCTAACTCATATTTTTCAATGTCAGTGCTCTCAAGACAATTTAGGAGTCTAAAGAGAGAAAAGGAGTGAAGTCCATGTGTTTTGTTTGTATGTACATGATACTGGTATTTGGATGGAGAATTTGCCAAATTGTAGTCCATTATACACCTTTAAAAACAAACCTCAAAAAACATCTTAAAATAAAGATAAAAAACCCCAAACAAATGAAAACCCCACACCAGACCTTTTCTGAAAACACTGCAAACATCAGTATGTATGAGACACTTTCGCTTTATGTTGAAGTAGTTTTACTTGTGGGAAACTGTGCAGATTGTAAGTCTTTCATTGTCCAGGAAAAACATATTTAACATTCCAGGTATAGTTCTGCTGTTTTAGGGCTGAGTTTCTGCAGGTGCAGTCAGCAGTGGAAGGAGCACATGGGTGGAATGACTTGTTTTCTGTTGCTTGTCTGATGATTTTTTCAGTTTGCCATAGTTTATAAGATTGTGGGAATAGACATACTTTTAGCAAGAAAACAGAATATGATGGTTCAACCTGTTGAATTGTTAATTTTTGGACATACACTCTCCTTAGAGAGAGATAAGCCTTACATTGGTAATGTCACAACAGCATGCCATTCTTCGTGAGGTAGGAAGAAGGTAATGACCACCAAGAGATATTTAATGTATAGTCTGGGAGAACAACAAAGTGTTAGTATTTTTATAGTTATTTGGAAAGCCTTCTTAAGAAGAAGATTAGTAGTTGTAGTATTTTTATCTGAGAGTAACCAGACCACACAATGTTTATTCTAAATGTTTAAAGTTCTGTGTATGGAAATATATGGGTCCTCATTGTTTGCAAATGGCTCACTTGCAATTGGGAGGCTTTGCTCTGTGCATACTTACATATACAATATTTTGATATTGTTGAGACAGCAAACATTCTACCTAAATGTGCAATTTGTGTTTTAAAATTTCTTGGAGAAAAATGTGTATTTTAATATTCAGCTATGTATCTATATCTTTCTATATATGTCTGCAGGATGACTGTCAACATGCTAGTTTGTATTCGCCAAATAATGATGCTTTCCTTTAAAGAATAGACTTGGGACCTAAATAACATTATTTTTTTAATGAGGTCAATCAGTCAGATACTAGCAAAAGATTGAAAAAGGTTGCCTGTACATTTTTGTTTTTTCCTACTTGTATGTAGGCATTAGAATACAGTCCGGAGTCACAAAGTCGTAGGACTGGTCTTGATCTCCCCAAATTTCTGCTATGGGCCCCAAATTTAATCAGACGTACTATGTATTCATAAAAAATATTTATCTAGCCGTTTCGTAAATGTTTGCGATTATGGAGAGTCAAAAACCTCACCCATCAGGCTGTGATCTCATATTATTTTTTCTTTAGGATGACTGTTTTACTTAGTCCAGAGGGTTGCTCTGCTTATAACACAATATTGATTACCTTCCACCTGATTGATCTATGTGTGTATCTGAGTTTCTTTACTGCATGCTATTCCAAACTTTGCTGACAAGACAGAATTATTAATTTCAGAGCTGTTCATCAACAGAAAGATTTAGTTTTTTGTAATTTTGGTTCATTTTTCCAGTCCCTCTGTAATTTTTAAGATGATATCTGTATATTATAAATTAAGGAGTTATAAAGTCAGAAATACCCAACAATGCTGACTCTTGCATTTAAGACATTTAGGACCTTTTTAGAGTTTGTTCCGCATTCCCAAAGCAGTTCTTCCACTGGCCTTACTGAAAGCTGCGAGTGCTGAGTTCTTCTGCAGGTCAGTTTAAGCTCCCAGGTCTATGTATTTAGAACATGAATAGGTGATTAATGCCTAACGTGGAAAAAATGATCCCCACCTTGTGATTTGGGAGGTAGTATTGGTGCCAGAGCTATACATCTGGCTTGTAGTCTGCTACCTAAATTGAAAGAGTACAGGCAGGAGGTAATTACAGTCTACATATATCATCTTGGAGGTGGGAGCCCACGCTGCCTCCCTCTCTGTTATGGTCCCTTTGGGTATGGGCAAGGTGCAGTCATTTTTTGAACTTCTGTAGTACAATGTCAGTCTGCTCCAGGTCACAGCAGTTTTTCAAGAGTGCACACGCTGATTTTGAAGCATGATCCGAAACTGTCTGCCACAGTAGAAAAGTAGATTATACTGCATCCCTCTGATTATCTTCCTCGGTAAATGGAGTGAAATACTGAACTCTTTATCCAATTTTCTGTGGAGCTTTTTTGACAGGAGAAAGCTTAAACTATGAGCTCTGTTCAGGCTCTGGAAAGGACTACACTTCATTTGAGGACAGGTACCCTGGCTTATCTCCTTAGCGTGTGTCACCTAACATAGTCAGTCCATATCTTCTGCGCATTCGTTTCTTATGACTCCTGTTATATCCTCCTTCCCTGCAGCTTCTCTCTTCATTCATCCTCTAGACATGCTCTGTTTACTTTGAGTCAGCGGTTCTCCATTCCAGCCTCCAACAGAGCTCTCAGAGGCCCATTTCTCTGTCTCTGAGGTTGACTGGAGATCAGATCTTTCCCCACTGCAGCTCTTACCAGACCTCTCCTTGCATCCCCCTGTGTTGTGGAACAATCTGTGTTCCTTTTTAGTTCCTTCTGCTGTTGTTCTAGTGTCTTTTTGTCTGAGATGTAAAGTGAAGAATTAGATTGCGTGGCACCTGAAACAGTTACAATCGCAGTGTGACAGAAATTCAGCTCTCAAGTGGTAATTGTTCCTCAGCATCTGCATAACTAGCTCTCACTAAATTTAGGTATTCAATTTCTAACTTCATGGATATATATGCCAGGTAGGGCTGACTTCTGCTTTACTTGAAACTACCACTGAGTTCCATGGGATAAAGTAGGACAGGATGTAACTCTTAATGTAATTTGTAGTCCCTTGGGGGCAATGAACAGACTTTTTTAGTTAACTCCACCTGTTTTCACTTCTGTATCCTTGTGATTATTCTGAAGGAGAGGAGACTGAGATGTGGTACAAGCCATCAGAATTTTAATGCCTGATTGGCTCTTTCTGTGGTTTTGTTCTCCAGTTCTTATCTTCTCATGTAAATAGCCACTAAGAGCTCTATTAAAAAGTTCTTTGATCAGGGTCAAAGAATTATCAAAGCCAGGAAACTACAAGTTGAATTGGCAACCAGATGCTTCGAAGAAATGAGCGCCATTTGGCTGTGAACTACCTTTAACCAAGATTTAATTACAATATTCATTACTTCAGAGACTAGGAAGATTCAGTACAACAGTCTTAAGGGACCAATAGTAATAAAATAATGGAAGAGAAATTCTAAAAAGTCAGCTGAGAGAGTATATCTATATCAGTAAAACCAACTATCATAATTAAAACAGTAATTTAATTTCAAACATGTGACTGTTTTGTGTAGCCTTTAGAGAAAAAGGATTAAAGGAGAAACACAGAAATAACACAGAAATATGTCTGCTTGTGCTTCTGCTGAATGCTGAAAATGGTTATTCTGTTTGTTATGAGTGCTTTCTGCTAATTTGGGTCAATTGTACCTATATATTGCTGTAACCACTATAACTTTTAATTTCTTACTGGCCCAGTTCTATTGCTGTCACACCAATCTGGTGTGATCACTTACCGATCTGGTAAGTGACAGAAGACCCCAAAGGTCTCAAAGGGCTACTGTTGCAAAATATACCTGACACCTTGTTGTAACGTCCGTCCTTGCAAATTGCAGATAGTTATTACTTGATTTTGTTTTAAAGCAGGTAATTTACATGTGAGCCACTTGGATTCTGCAGCAGAATAATATTTTGAGTTTTAATTCAGTCATAAATTCTACAGAATTTTCTTTAATATTTGTTTCATGGTAGCAAATACATTTTAATAAACTGCCTATCAGCTCTGGGCACCTCATAAATTGCAAAACCGACCCGAGGTTAATGTGCCAAATAGTTGCTTTCCACATGTCAGCAATTTCTGAAACTGCATTTATCCTCATAGATTGTTATTTATTCATATATATTCTTATTTGCACTATGCTGTGAGATATGGAGGTTAATCCATTACAGTATAGTAAAGACATACCTTTTGTAGATAATATATTGCCCCTAAATAGTTGCAGGTGCTGTTTCCTGCTGTTGTGCAGATCAAACTGCTGAAATTGTCATCACCTGTAAACAGCTTAGGCCTTTCTGAACTACTCTCATAGATCTCTGTGAGGTTTATGGTAACCCATTGAAGAGAAAAAAGGATACTACTTTTTCTGTCACACTCTCTACTTTTTTTTCCTACATCACAATAGCGTACATACATTTTGAAGGCTGAAATACGTATTTAAAATCGCATTCCCTTCCCATCTAAAAGATTTTTTTTAAATAATTTCTGAAATGACAATCTTTTAGGTAATATTATTCTATCAATCACTTTGGCTAGTCTATTGAGGATGTAATTTACTGTTCATACTGCACAAGGCATTAATTTTCTTTTCTGCATGTTATATACATATGTGTGTAAGAATAATGTAGTCCAGTGACTGCTATTATCTTGTCTTTCATTAAGTGTTTCATTTACTACTATATGTCCCTAAAGAGCAAGACTGCTTAGTTTCATTTGATTTAATTTTAAAATCTATTTGGTGAATTAGATCCACGGAGGCACACCTATGATACAGCATGAGTTCTACAGAAAGTATTGGGGATGCAAAGAAATGTACTCAGATAATTCTGTTTTCAAAGTCTGCTCCTAAAAATGCACTAGATTTAATTTAAAGAAGTGAAGAAACACAGAAACTAAATAATGTTCCCAACATGTTTTCCACAACAATGGCACATGTCTTCTTCAAAGTCAAGCCCATACTTTCATGCTTCTGCATAAATCTGTTAGTCGAAGAAGGGAAGGGAAGTGGTAAACCCAAGTAATTTTTAATGAACAGTCATTAGATTGTTGTGCTTTGAAGAAAAGAAGTGCAATGACAATTCCTGCATGCTCTGGACTATATAAGGGTCAATAGCACTTCACTTATGAAAAACTGTAAAGTGTCTATTATTTAAAAAAAAACACAAAAGAACAGCTTGGACCCAAATATGGATTCAGCAATCTCTCTGAACTGAAGTTGTCTGTAAAACGTAGAACTTGGATGAGACTTTGCAGCTTGACTAAAGATTTTCTGGGCTTCTATGTACAGAGCCTAAAGTATATGAACATTTTTCCAAATATGTTGCATTAAACATGTACATTAACTTATATACCTGAGTTAAAATGGAGTTTGTTTGCTTTGACTCACATTATTTTGCTTCAATAATTTTATCCATTGAAAATAACATGCACTTCATTCTAAGAAAAGTAGCATTTTTGTGAATAAATTCCATCAAAATGATTAACAGAAGAAATCAGAAATTAGGCTAACAATATTTTTCAAATAATATGTATACGATATGAGAGGGGGGTGGAATACAGGATAACTACTTAAGACTGACTTTTCATTAGCAATATTACGATTCCAGTGTCTTTACTTCCACGTCATCCATATGGAAAACATAACCTCTCAAGGTATTAATAATATTATTATTCCTTCTTGTAAGTGATGTCAGTAATTCTGGAAGAAAGCAGAAAAAGAATTTATTTCTAAAAGTGAAAAATAGCTTTTGCGTATTCAGAGATTACAGGTATCTTGTCAAGAGGACAGGAAACTGAAAAGTAACTGACTTGGGGGTGTTCTTTGTATTCATAAAACAAAAAGATGATAAGATTTATTCGCAAGTTCATTAACTTGATATTTAAAAAGAAGCTACATTATAAGGAAAAGAAATATAAAACCAGTTAAATTAGGAAGGTGGGTTTATCCTTCTTTAGGAGGGTGTTCAAGGCAGTCATGGGAGAATAATGAAATAGAGTTTCAGAAGTGGAGAAGCAGAACTCTTTCTGAAGAAAGGAAATGTCTTTTTGGCATAGATTAAAAAATACATAATTTTGTGGGGTTTTTTTCCTCCTCAAAAGTTTTAAGTGTGGTGGAAAAAAGTGAGATAGGACAAGAATGGGTCAGGAAAATATTTTGCCCCAGTCCCTCTACTTTCACAGTTTGAAGAGAACTCTGAATCACGTTACGTCAACTGTGTGCAAGGGCACAGACTCAGCTTTCAGTTGTGCTCAGTGTGGCCTTTGTATGCAAACACAGATCTGTCAGTTGGTGTTGACTTCCATCAATAAGTTACTTAAGATCCATGCCAGCGGTATCTTCGTAATAGCGTGAGAGACCAAAAGTCCATGTATCACATCTTGTAAGTCTGGTAGTGGAGTACAGTGATACTCTCCTAGGCCCCAGCTGTAGACTTGCATGCCTGCCTATTATACTCAATGAAACTACTGCTGTGCTTGTTTAAATTCTGAAGTCCAAGACAGAGAAATTACCTCACTAAAAATACAGCTGTAAGATATAGATGCCATAAAAGTCATACTGAAATTTAAGAAGTTGAAATGAAACCTTATAGTAACAAAGACTTTCCCTTAGAATTCCTACTTCTTCATGCAGGGCATTTTTTTTTTTTTTTTTTTTTTTTTTTTACTGGGCAGAATTTCATTGTCCAGTAAAGAACCACCTTCTTATTCCTTTGATAGAAAGAGTAATTAAAACAAAGTAATTAAAAAAAGAAGTCTTGCTACTTTGCCAAGTACAAGTCACAGTGGGTGTAAAATTCTTTAAGGTTTATGGTATGTCATATCCCTCAGTGAAGGGATGTTTTGACCAAAACCTCATGAATCCCTTTGTTATTTCTCTATCAAAACTAAAAGCAGACACTATTACAATCAATTTTTCTATAGTTGATTTCCACAGCGAAGTGATTTAATTTATAACATTACATACAGCAAAATAATGCATGGAAAAATGTGTTTTCAAGAAGATTTGAAGGTGGTACATTTGACCAGAAGATAGATGATGTGCAAGTTTTATTTTCCAAATTAGCGTTCTCTGCTATGTTTAGCTTTATCTACATCACATTCCCGAAATGCATTGCTTAATTTTTTTTTTCATTATTCATTATTTTTATTCATTATTGAAGAAGAATAAATGCATTCTAGTAGTTTTAGATTCTGGTAAATGAAATCTTCCAAACTGTAGGTTTTAAGTTCATTGTAATCTAGTTGGCTCAAACTGAAAACAAAGAGGACTTTTATAGTATCTGTTACAAAGCTCTTCAGTATAGATATATACCATGTGTGCCTATTAGAAATAATCTTTTAAAGCTGCAAAATAGTTTTTCTGTTAGAAAATGAATTTTCTCAAAAGCTGAAACTTGTGCAGGAATTTAAAGTTTTCAGTTATTTTTGTATGGGAAACATGGTTTCAACCTTTGTTTTTGTTTTAGAGGCTGCCATTTTTTACATTTCATTTTGAATTGGGTGTTGCAGTGGAGGAGGTTTTGACATCTAAAACAAACAATGTCGTAAGCATTTAATGGTAAAGTTATAGAATGATATTTATCTACATAGAATATTTGACTGTAATTTCTTAATTAATTTCTGTTAAATGAAGACTATTTAGACTTCTCAAGCTGGAATTCATTCAGGGAGCTTGCATTTCTCTTCTGGCTTGGAAAAACAATAAAATATTCAAAACATTGGAAGTACCCACATACCAAACAGCAGTTTTATGTGTCTGCATCCCCTGCTTTCCATGGTAGATTGAGAAGCCCTAGTCACCAGCATCTTAGCATTCCAACTGCTGTAGAGGCACAGAACGGGAATGGTCTGAGACCTAAAGTGTTTATGTCATAAGAAATATCCTGCAATAAGGTAAACTGTCTTCTGAGCATCCGTAGTGCTTTACTGTCAGAATACAGTGTGTGAAATATCACTGGTTTACTATTAAAATATTAAATATTAAAGAATTGACTCAAAAGTTAACTTGCTGATTTGTGGAGAATTTGACTTTTAAATTTTATTTTTAAATACTGGGAGGAGGCAGACTGAAAAGCTGCATCTCGTGGTTTTACACAGATAAATACAGGTTTGTTATGCTTTGCTGTTACTCAATTTTACAGCTGTATTTTATATATTTTATAGCTATATATTTATCATATATTTTACAGCTATATTTTACTCTGGGATAACGTAACCTAAATATATGAAAACTTTTCTGACATTCACAATACATCTATTTCAAACTCAATGTGCAAGCATGCACTTCATGTTATATTTTGTACTTTTTTTCTATTTGGGCTTACCATAAGTATTTATTATGTGTATTCAAGGCATATTAGCATATAGTTGAGGCACATTTGCAACTGCTGTCATATTGATATCTGAAGGAAAGGCACCATTATTAACTGGGATGTATTTAGCAACATGCATTACTAAATGAGTAGAACGGAGATTCTCATTCCCATTCATGTATGAGAAAATATTGCTCCAATGTACTGGTCAGCTCTACTCTGGAAAAAAGAGAAGTGATGGCATAGACAGAGTGCTTCATAAAATAATGTAGGATGGTTGTGAGCAGCACTGTGTTCTGGGAGCGCACAACTATGAAAAGAAATATTTAAAATACGTACACAGTAATAGGGCAGTTTACTTAAAGTACACAAAATTTATACACTCCCTCTACTCACAAAGGAGTCACCAGTATTTACATGGAGTTTGATTTTTTATGAAATGGCTGTGTCTACCTGATGGGAACAGTCGGGACTTTCTGACCCAGTATACCTCTCTGTGCCTGGGCCAGGCACTGTCTAATTATTTCACAGTTTGTATTGCTTACTAGTGTGAAGAATTCAAAGCCTTGCTTCTGTCTGAACATCTCTTATTACCTGTGTTTGCATTCAAGATTCACCTCCTTTCCTGATACACTCCCAGATCAAATATTCTTTGTACCAATCATCCTATAAGCCAGTATCTACAGTAGTAATAATATAGCCTTTGCTCTGTCTAAAGAGCAAAGAATTCTGCAAACTATATAACTCTAACACTATAGAATTAAAAATAATAAAATAGACATTATGAAAACAAAACTGATAAACTAGAATAAATATCATCATAGATATGATAAAATGATCACAAGAACAACAGGTATGTAGGCCAAAAATAATAAAACAAGAACTACTTTTTATATATTTCAGTAGAATAATTATTATAATTCATTAAAACAGTTAAGATTCTTTTAACCATAGGCGATGCATGTCACGTGCATTATTACCAGTCCCACTTGGCTGTAAATTATTTTCAAAAGTGTGATAGAGTTTTCACTGTGTGTGAGGCATGCTCAGTTACATGGTTTACGAAATTTCATAAGGTAACCAACTGGAATTATTTTAGATTGAGTTGAATCTCTAGTCTGTTGTTAGTTTATATATGTTATCATTTTTGACATCACTGTATACTGTTTTAGTAGGAAATGGTATACTTTTATTTTAAAATAAAGATATACTCATGTTCATAATTTTAATAGTGTCTGCTAGAAGTCTGAAGAAATTGACCTGAGATCAGATAAGACAGATTTGTTGAAGTAGTTTAGGACATTGTCTTAATATGATTTGAATGGTTCCCACAGACTACATAGCATCTAGATGTTACTAGTTTCAATCACATTTTTAGACAGATGCTGGAGTTACGTTCTTATCGTTACTGTGCTTTTCACTTATAGCTTGCAGTTGACTATTGATGACATACTTTTGATTCTATCCAGACACCCATCTGTGAAATATGGCCTGTGTATTCCCTGACTGTGTTGCCTTCCATGCCACAATAGTACTGCAAAATCACATCCACTGGGAAGAGGGAATGGTGTGATTGATGACTTAGGAAAAAAAATGTACATTTCTATTATCACGTGAGGTATTTTCCGTAAAGTGGGACAAGTATTTATTTCATTGTGCAAGAACTGTGAGACCTTTTCTGAGATACTGTGTATAGTCTGATTATCTGCGTACAAGAAGACTCATTCCAGTTGGAATAAACTGCATGTGTGGAGAAGGGGGTTGAGCTGCAAGAGAGAGCTGATTCTATGAGAAAAAGTTTAAGCCTGGCTGTTTAGGCTGGGAGAAGAGTTTGAATGCTAATATGATTGCATTCTATAAGTAGATCACTATTAAGAGGCAGGAAGGAAGACAGGGGTTTTTGTGTGTGTGTGCGCATGTTTAGGCAAAAGTCTAGTTTGGAGTATAAGGATGAAGTAATTTACTTTCAAACATGAATATCTAGGTTGGTAATTATAAGTATCTATCTGCTAACATAGCGATATGCTCAGTGCTCCTCTGAGAGGTGGAGAAAAGATTAGTTTACAAGATTGTTAGTGATAGGAAGTGCTTATGGCCTATAACATAGATTTATGAAATATGAACTGTTTGAGGAGAGTTGGATTTTTTTTTTTTGATACCACTGTTGGTGGTAAGAAATAAGATTGTTCCTTCCATTTGTGTATAATGGGTTTCCAGTTCTGCTGATCAGCACTAAGGGAGAGTGGTTTTTAGTTTGCTTGTTTTGACCCATTATTTTTTTTTATTGCATTTTAGTAACGTGAAATATAAGTTATTGACCAGCCCTTGATTTTCCGTCCTACCTAAGTCTTTTGAGTAACCTCTTATATTAAGGAATTCTAAAGATTTTTTCTAAATCCATTGTTCTTAAATTGCTGTCATTCACTTTCTGGAACTGTTTTTGTATTTTTATGATCTGTGCAAACAGTATAAGCTAAATCTTTACCTTGAGAATTTTTGTGGAGGTTACATTCCTGAGAGCATTTCAGAAATCTCTTGACTGTTGTATAAAAGCTGAGTATACAGTGCTCCTCCAGTATCACAGATTCTTCATCTGACAATGAAACTGTTTCATCGGGTAAATTATAATGGTTTGAGAGTTTTACAGATTAGCTGAATGCTATTCACTCTAACACTATTGAAGAATACAAATTACATCATCTGAAGTGACTGTTTCCATTTTCTTGCTTTCAGGGTCAATGAGTATTTTGGGCCCACTTGATACCACTTACTGAAAATTCTTTCTGAGAGTGGTTCACTTGCTATTGAGATAGAAGGTTTGAAAAGCTGCACAAAAACAAGCACTTTCCAGAGATTCTGTGTTAAATTCGGAAAGAGATTTCTCATGAAATAAAACAGTATATTTAAATACAAGATTGGGAAGTGGGAGTTTACGACTCTCAATTCACTACATACCATACTTGAGATCACCATTTTACATTGAATTCTCTATGTGTGGACATGTGCCTTCATAAATTCCTATAGAAACCAATAGGAATGTCACTTATCTTTTCTGGATATGTAGAGTTTTGTTTTAGCTTCCAGTTATGTGCTGAATAACTTTTATAATAAATAGAGACCAAACAAAGTATCATTATGGCATTGTTTTCCTTCTGATATGCTGTTAAATATATTGTACTTACCGGTACAAAGGCTTTTCTGTTAAGGTACATGATTACATATATACTGGCACTGATCATATTTCTGTTTTTTTCTGAGATCGTAAATCACTTTGTTTTCTTGTAGGATCACATAGCTGCGAACACTCCCAAAAGATGAGATTAAAAACTGAGGGATTTTTGTTGTTCTTGGTTTTTATAAATCTTTGAATGAATCTTCATTTATTAAGGTTTTAAGTTCGTTCCTGCATGTTTCTAAACAAGACGGATCATTTCTCTTTATACTAAAGGCTGAAGTGATGTAACTTAGTAACAATAGCTACTGGGCACTTTATAGGATGGTTTGCCAAATAGTGCAATTTTCATGTGGTAGCAACTGCTTTTGTGTGATCCCCCTGCAAGCAGAATAAATTTACTACTACATGGGTGGTGATGTGTATCCACGTTTGTCAGTTCGATAAAATGCATGTAATAAAATCTGACTTGATTTCTAAACTGAGCTCAAATTTAGTTCATTCCCTGGTTTGAACTAGAGACAAGCAGCAGCACAGCCACTTTAAAAAGCAGTAAATAAGGAAAGTCTTACTGAGAGGTGATATGAATTTTCACTAAGAACTTCTGGGATAGCTGTACTGAGAACACCTTTGCATTGCACCTTACCATTCAGTGTGCAAACACTGGTAAATATAAAAACCTTATGCACAATGCAAACGTGTAATAAATAACACGTACTCTAATATCCATCTCTTGTCAAAAGTCTGTATAGTTTTTCTTCTCCATTTGACTCAGTGCGCCAATTTCTTTTTCATTATTTTATCTCATTTTTGTCAGAAAATTATTAGATTTGTGGGCACAAAGAAGTTTTGCAGTCCTTGGGCTGAAAACGGGCATAAAAGCGTGTTTTTCACTTACTTGTGAGAAAATGGACACAAAGTGTTAAAAGAGATTGAGTTAACAAGTTTGTTGCATTTGCTAGTAAACTCTGAAATATTATCTTTCTGAGAAGTGTTATGCATCTGTAGAACAGTAGGAGTTTATGGGTAAATTAAATAAAATTGCTATGTTCAGGATTTTAGAATTTCCAAAATGAGTCCAGGCTTAGAGACAGGCATGTAAAGTAAAAATAAAAATAAAATTCCAAAAGAAGTGGGAAGTGTTGTGTGAAGAGTAATTCCCATCACCATCCCAAATCTATGTGGTATGTGCTTATTATAGATCAAAATTAATTCATTGCAGATGCTTTCCACTTAATTATGCAGGATTAATTCCAGATGACTCTAAATAACAATATGAAGATATCACATTACTATATGTTTCTGTAAGAATGATACCTGTGCTTTAAGAACGTTTAGTGTTTTACTTTGCTAATGTCTGTAGATCTTTTGGGAAAGGTTTCTAATGATTGACCAAAGTCTTATTTCATATTCCTAAATCAGCTGAGTAGCTGATTTTCTCCAGTGTGAGTTTTGTGCAAGTTTTAACCTGCATGCATTTTTCATATGTTTGAAAATTGACTTTCGTTTCCTGCATGCCTAAAATAATTCCATGTCCTGTTAGATTAATATCATACATCATATTTACCTTAAGAAGTTAAGAAAAAGTCTTCAGAAATGTCTCCCTTAGAGCTAAAACTGGAATTGAGTCTTAAAGATTAATCAGTTAGTGGGTAACTTGCATTACATAAGGTGGAATACAGGCTGGAAATTTTCATGTTTGTAACAGCATAGTTATGCCTTGATATGATGTATTTTGAGATGTTAATGCTCTTTGATTTTTAGACTTGGATAATTGCCACTAGGCCTAACACATGAAGTCTATTTTTATTTTCTTCAGAAAGTATTATTGAATTTAAACCCAATTAAAAAACTCTTTAAGTCTATCACCTGCTATGATTTCCTGCTCTGTCTTGCAATTGTGTTAAATAACACGCATGCCTGTAGCAGAGACCAGGCAACAGTTTTTCTTCAAATACTTCATGCAATAATTTTTCACTGGTTTGTTGTTTTACTTTCCCCAGTTGCAAATATAGATATATAACTAAATGATACCCTCTGGGGGTATTTCATGGTTCTTGTGGAGAACAGTAAAGGAAAGACTGATATTTTTTCAGTGCAAGACACCCTGCAGAATGGAGTCATGGATTGAATCTCCATGGAATTAAATGTAAGTTAAAATTTTAAACATCAAATGCATTTCAGCAAAATCAACAGGCTTGAAGGCATATGCTCATACGAAATACACAATACAAATTGCGCAGAAAACATAGATATTGGTGAGTTTCTTCCGGTAATGGATAGCAAGGATTGAGAACCATAATCCTCTCCCTGTAAGCTAAAGTTTAAGTGCAGCCAAACTCCCAGTTGAAACAAAGAGCTAGTAAAAGCAGTAGAAATCTGTGGTTTAAACTTACACCAACATAAGGCTCATGGATTTCAAATATTTTGTTGAACCATTGCCTTAGTTCAAGTGCAAATCCCTAGCAGACTACAGAAAGGAGTTCATGTGATTATTAAGTGTAGGACATGATAGCCCCAATACTTTCCTTAATGGTTATCTGTTCACTTGAATTTAGCCTGTGTGACCCATACTGCCTGGCCAGAAGGAAGAAAAATGAGTAACCATTTTCAGTACCTCATGTAATGCTGTACTGTCAAGGACCATAATCAGGATTTTGCAAGTGCAATCTGGCACATGGAATACAGTGTCTAACATGCTTAGCTGCAAGTGCTGTTGAAGTGCTTGCAGGTGTTTAGATGTGAGATGTCTGTTGCTATATTTTCACATCCAAGGAGTTTCCACTGACATGAATGGGAGTATTCAGAGAAACTAAAGTCACAATGAAAAGTTGTGTTCTTGCAAGCTAACTCCTAGATCAGAGATTAAATTCTGGTACTTTAGATATTAACTGAAGAAAATATTCTTATTGGGGATGTTAGTAAGGTATTTAATCTCACTCTTATAAGCATCTGCAGAAGTCTTTTTTCATATGTAATGAGCTTGCATTATTATTGTACTCTTGAACTAGTTTATGTTAATAATCTTGCCTAAAATGTATTTGTCGAACACTGTCCTTACATCTGCAGACTTGATGGTGTTTGTTTTACTGCAGTGAGATTGTGACATGTTTTCCTGTCCACCGATTGCTTATGACCCTATCAGTGACATAAAGTTATCTTAACTTCTACCTTACAAAACCAGTACATGCAAGGGATGTTCTCTGTCAGACCTGGATTTTATCTACAAGTTGAAAAGAATAAAAATATAGCACTTAAAAGCACTGTTTGCCTTCTCAAAGGGCTGCAGGAAGCCTCTTTGTAGAAATTGCAAAGCTTTTCAGACAGCTCTTTAAAGGTTTTGTGTGTATGTGTGAGGACTTTGTCCTCCTGATTCCTTTGTGTAAAAGTAGGCTGTGTAAAACAGGAAAAAAATGCTTTAAAAGTTTTACTGCAATATATTTCTTTCGATAGGAGCATGGAGGACTTTGTTATATACTTTTTGTTTTCCTCCTTTATCTTTTGCAATACATTCCCTGGTCCTTGGGCTCTGTCAGAGAGAGTGGTGATGCTCCTGAAATGCATCCTGCCGATACTGGGTCAGATGGTTAATAGCATTAGATTGGGGAAACCATGCTGCCTGTTTCTCATACCTGTTTTGCATTTTTATGAGCCATTGCTCTGTATGGTTGAAAGAAGAGCCCCAGCCAAAAAACACCTAATTTGCAAAATATTCAACAGTTTTAAACAAGCGTTTGGCTGGTTTTCAGACTGTATTCTGCTGTAATTTCTGTCCTTCAGGGTAAGGGAAAGGTTCTCCTGTACAATTATAGCAGTCATTTTGCAGCAATACAGGGATAACTATGAAGTGAAAATTCCACACAATACATATAAAAACAAAATGTATTTTGGAACAGATATGTGGAGATGCTTTTTTTCTGATTTCTCTGTAGAAATACCAACAGAATTTGAAAAATATTATATAAAATTAGAATAACATAATCTGTATTCATACAGTGTTTCCTAATTGTTCTCCACCAAATTATACTGTGCAATTGCAGGTTTATTCATTCTAGAATAAAACTTAAGAATTACTAATCTGCCAATCTCACGTTAGAAACTGGTAATATATTTTCTTTGTCCTATGATTACATATTTCATTACACATGACAAATATTTGCAAGGGCAGCATAACTTCCAGTTATCCACAACCCTGAACAGACAAAGGAGTTGTAGACTGTTAAAAGCCATGGTATGAAGAGCTTTTTCCAGGGAAAGAGTAATATTTCAGAATATAAAACTTATCACTGATGAAAAGATCATATGCACTATATCTAAAAGTTGAGAGTGATTTATAGTGGTAAATACTTTTACTGATTCAGGAATGGACCTAGCTCTAAAGCTAGGAGCTTTCTAACTCTGTCCTAGACCACCTTCTTTGTTAACTAGCAATAATAATATCAAAAAGAAAGTTTTTACTCCTTTTTCCCCCAGGATGTAAAAAAGAAAGCTTTCACTTAGCTTCTGTTGCTTTCCTGGGATCATCAGTTCAAAGGATTTTTTTTCTGATCAGCTAATATTTTTTTAACCATTTGTGGACTGCAGTTGCTTAATCTTGTCATGAGGTCTTACCCTACTTACTTGTAGTTGTAAAAAAAGTATGGAGGAAAAATCTTTCAGTAGTAGCAGTGAATGGCATTTATATCTTCTGTTTGGAGTACCTGTCATATTATCGGTGGTCATAGTCAAAGGGGAAGGAAGAGGGCCCTCCTTCAAAGGGTGGTTCAGAGCACTTAGATTTCTGTTTGAAATGTTCTTTGGAGAAGATGTCTGTCATTATGGCAGAATTAATTAGGGATACAAATCTCCTAATCTAGTAGCATCAATACCCTCTGATAGCTTGCAGAAATAATTTCAGAAGCAGAGAAAATTTAAGGGGGAGAAAAGTAATTTGTCAGGTAGAAATCAGGCTTGCAGTCTAAGTGACAGGAACATCTCAGTCTTTGTGCTAGAATTACGATTGAATTTTGGGTTTTCTCAATTCCTCTTCGTGTCACTAATGATATGTATGCTTTTTTATACACAGTGGGCATCACTTTACTAATCTTTACCATGTGGTGTGTATATATGAAAAGTCCTAGAAAAGAGAATGGTTGGCCATGATTTGAGGTGTGGTGGGGAGTGAAGCTGAACAGCACGGGGGGATCATGAATATAGTAGGCATAAGAATGACAGCTTCAGCAGGACCATCTTATGTTTCCAGAATAATTTAAAGAAAGCCAAAAAGTCAATATAAGACCATGTCTGGAAGGATAATCTTTTCTGTTCCCCTGTTTAGTTTTTTAACTGTTTTCTGCAAGCACGTGCTCATGTTGTTCTAGGAATTTGGGTGAGCCCTTTTAAGCAATCACCACTACACAGGTGGAAATGTTTGCCCCTGAGCTGAGACATCATGAGTTTCATGTATGGGCTTAGTCTGTTAAAAATGCCAGGCAGCTTTGTCTGCATAGTAGTAACTTCTAAAGAGAAGCAAGCTTGTTGCCTTGGTAGGACATGGATGGTCCATTAGCTGTTGAAGTATCTCTGAAGGAAGAAAAGGGAATGGCAGTTGAAATGTGAATACAATGCTGTTATAATCACTAATCTTAAAATAATAAGAAAAAAGAAAAGAGAAGATACATACAGAGAATCATAATTGGAGAAAACAGTTCATCCCAGCTTGTCTTTTTATTCATACCAGTGGGTACAGTCACAACCAAAGCTACAATTTTCACATACAAATCCATTGGCTCACAAACCAACTGAATGCAGAGCAAAAATTAGTTTCCTACCTGTATGTTTCCAGACTTGCATCCAAAATACCTCGCACCAAGATGCAGCTTTATGGTCAGTTTGTACATACGTTCATTTGGTCCACAGAGTTTTAAGTCAGAATCATGCTGGCTACTGTTTGCCCTTAAGGGTACAGTGGGAGAACATCTTTTTAATTAATGGCAGCAGGGTTGTGTTGATGCATTTTACTACAATAGTGTAGGTTAAAATATTCGTTGAAAAGCTGTTTTGCATTATATAAGAATATCGGTGTGCTTACATAACACAAATGAAAAATACAGATTTTAAAGAAATTAGTGTTAGTTCCCTGCAAGGTTTCACAAAGTAGTATGGCTCTGAGTTATTTGGAGGAGCTTCAAATAAGCTTTACATATTTGTAAAATACGTCTTTTTATATTTTAAGATTTATTTCATCCTCTACTGCATGATCTTTTCCATTTGTCATCATCTTCCCCTACTTCCTAGGAAGCTGTTGAATTCAGAATAGAAGTGTTAATTAGAGGCAACCCAAAGCTGGAGCTTGTATTCTAATGGCATAACTTTATTTGATCTTGAAAGGAATCACACTATATTCTCAGGCATAGGTGGTCAGGATTTCCTAACTCTTAACTTCTCAAAATGGTTTGGAGAACAAATGCTGTGAAGAGTGGCGAGAGCCTGATAATAATCCTAATGCTCTTGAATATTTTATCAAACACATTTTTTCATCTCAGTTTTTGGCCTAGCAGGAAACAATTTATGTTAGATTTCATTATATCAGTTTGGGGACACAAAAAAGATCTTATCTTTCTAGAATACAGCAAAGAATTGGATATGATGTTTCATTGAGAGAATGTTTTCACAGAGCACTTAAAAGAAATGTAAAAAGCTGACAGGGTACTACCTCTGGGAGAGGAAGCTGGTGACTAGTAGTGTTCCTCAGGGATCCATTTGGTTTTTAGTGTTCTAGAGAAGCACTTCATAGCTTTGCATGAAGTATTAGTGTCTATATTTTCAGACCACCTAGCAAAGAGATATGTCAGGTATTGCTTTGTATTTTGAAACTGCATGACGGGTTGATCTTATCTGCTTAGAGTAAGCAATCTTTCACTTCCAACTGGCAGCATTTTTTTTTTTGTACAGCAGCAGTTTCATGTTAGTGTGTAGCAGGTACCTTTTGTACGGTACTATATGTATGGTATTGTTGTATGGTCTTTTGTATGGTACTATATCAGAATATATATTCTTTATCACTTGGTCTTTTTTCCCCCTCATTTCTCTTTCACTTTTGTATTATGTCTTCCTGTATCTTTTCTGTCTTTCTTTTCTCCTTCCCACTGCTCTTAATCCTTGTAGAATTCATTAGTCTTTGTTTTCTCTGTTGACAGCATGTAGATGGCTGTTCTGTCAGAGCTTGGACCAGTACAACTGAGATGGTGGAGATGTTTTCACTGAAATCAGTGAGCACAGTTCAAAACTGAAGCCATGATGGTACAAAGGAATATACAAAGGGACAATACCTTTGGATCTTACCAATACCTTGTTCATGGACTTCATGATATCTACTGCATGAAATTTTGATCTCTTTAGGTACTGTTCTGTAGGTAGTAACAAATAGTGTCACTACTGGCTGGCTAGCTGTTCTGGGTGAACACGAGCAACTATATGAGGGAGAGAAAACTAGAGTAGCAGACAGATTATGTGCACCTTTTAAGTGCTCTCAGGCTCATAGTGCTTAGTTTCTTAATCTCTGTTACACCTGTATGAAGACAGGTAGTTGACAGAGAAGAATCCTGGACCTATAAATAAAATTTCAAACAAAATGCAGAAGTTTACGCCAAAGGTTCTTTTCCTTATAATTTTTCCATGTGGTAAGAGATTACGTTTTACTGAAAAATGTTGCAAATTTTTAAATGCAACCATGCTGGATTTTCCACTGGTGGAAATCAACGAAGTTTCACTAGTTTCAAAAGATCCAGGAATACTTACACCAGTTGAAGTTTTCTGATATGATCAGTATTTGTATAACAGCTTTTGAATGTTTAGTTTGCATAAAAGAAAAAGTTCGCTTCAACCTGTGTTCATAAAGAGTT
>Ga0181612_159491_pt1 | contig 19645 bp, 12 predicted proteins | sample HoacroProtozoa21_FD_119630 | JGI IMG/M metagenome (GOLD analysis project Ga0181612, IMG submission 119630) | Hoatzin crop microbial communities from Cojedes, Venezuel. Combined Assembly of Gp0051906, Gp0051904, Gp0051908 | reverse complement strand
ATTTTTACAGTGCATGCTTTTATCATCACTTTTTCCAGGTTAGCCATGCTGTATGGCACCTGAGCAACAAAATAGATTACCTCTTATTTTGGCCTCTTGGAGGCTGACTCTCTCTATCCAGCTGCATTAGACTCATATTGATACGAACTTCAGAAAGAAAAAAATGGTTAGATCTCCAGGGTCCATGTGGGATTGGGTATGTGTTGTACCAGATGCTGTACAAAGTGAGAAACCGTTGCTTCTGTGAGAACAGTAAGGAGGGAAGGGAGAGTCACAGTTGCACATGATGGTCAGAGATGGGGTGGAGGTCTTTTGTTTCTGGATGTGTGCTTTGACTGCTTCCCACTTACTGTCCCATGATCTTCAGCTTGGTAGCCAGAAGGATGCACGGGACTGCTGGAAGCCGTCAGATGCCTTAGGACAACAAGAAGGAGCAAATGAAGTTCCTCAGATTACTCACATCCCCAATTTCACAGCCTCCAGGAGGACAGGAATAATATCATAACCTGATAAGCAGCATGATCAATCGGTAAAGAGACTGGTTACAGAGAGGGAAAGAGAAGTCAGCTAATGGCTCAGTGGAAGCAGAGTGTGCACAATGAACCGCTCGGAAACAGCGAAGAAGTCAAGCATTTGGAAATCTCAAAGGCAGTGTAGCTCATTAGGGCTTTTTACTGCGGTACTTCGTGGCACAGCTCTTCAATGCACATGGAGGAAGGAAATCTAAAGTATTTTTTTCACAGGCAATTCAGGAGAATTTTAACACTGAATGTGTTATCATCTGACAAGCTGTCTCTGCAGGCTGGACAGGAGCTGTGTTCAGAGCTGCTAGGGAGAAATCTTCCCCTCCTACCTTCCGTGTTCAAGTTCTGGTTCCTGTGTAAGGTGGGACATATTAAAAGATGTGCCTCGTGTCCAAATCAAGAGGCCCTATAATAGTCTTCCCTAGGGAGTGAGGTACACAGTCTTGTGTTTATAAAGGTGTTGCATCTGAATTCATCTGCAAGTACTTGTGCTTGCAAAAGAGGTAGATACAATATATGAAACCAAATCTGAAGAGTAATAGAATTGATGGGATAGAGAAAATGGGTTCACATTCCAACATCACTCCAGTGTGGTTAAATTGCATGGATTTTAAACAGTAATGCAGTAGGGATTCTTCTTCCACCTTCCTGCTTTGGGGAAGAGATTTTCAAAGGACTCGTCACCTCCATAGTTTCATTGAGGAAGAGGTGCTGACAGAAGGAGAACTATCTTAGAATTCATAAAGAAACTATTTCTATTTCCCCTTTGCTAGCAGTACTTCTGCAGTCTTCAAGGAGCAGCACTACCACCACACTTCCTCTTCAAAAATACAAGACAATAGGTAAAGTAACAGTTTTTAAATCATCTTCTGGTCCCTCCAAACTCTCACATTTGCTTTTCAACATCTCTTTTTTCCATGACTTTGGGAATATTTACTAGTCTTCCTTATGTAAAATGCAATCATGGCTGTCACTGCTGCCACAAGCACAGGGGTTCCCCAGATTTGCTATTCCGTGTTTAGTATCAGTACACATGAGGAAAAAAAAGATCATATATCATTATTATTAATACGTATGTTACAGTGATGTTTGGCATTACAGGTTTTTTTGTTGCATAGAGTTTAAAAAGTTTATTTTTCTGTTTTTAGTACATTGAATACTGGTACATCAAATAATAGATTGTTTACTGTGCAGAGATTTGGAGAGCAAGGAAAATGCTTAGCAACAGTAAGTGGCACAGAAATCTTTTCTTTACAGAAAGAAGAAGAAGCATTCAGCACTGAGCTGATACAGAGCTGATGGCAATCAATACTTGGTCATGACAACAATACAGGAAGAGCACTGTGGGTTGTCATTGTATAATTCAGCTTATAATGAATGAACTCACTACAGGTCTTGCCTTGGCTGTCGCAGATTCTGGTTGTTTTCCCCTTTAGCTTTGAAGGAGTCCTCAGCTCTTCTGAGATACGTGGTTAGGGATGACTTCTCACCAGAGAGCAAGGAAAAATCTGGAAGCAGCAAACCCATTTTCAGCAGTCTGTGCAAGTTGGTCCTGTGTTCCCTAGATCAGAGAGTTATTGATACAGATTTTTCTGTTCAGTTTTACCTTTTGGCGTACCTTCCGAACATCAGAGGTGCAGGGGCTGTAGTGGGATATTCTTCACCTCTGCAGCAGCATGAAGAAATCCTGTATGACTTGTTTTCTATGGGGCATTTTAACAAGAGAAAGGCAGTGAAAACACTGGCAGAAAAGCAGGAGCATTAGAAGATATAGCCAGTGCTGCCTGAAGAGGTCCTATTTCCCTCACAACGTCTTTGCAAGCAGTGCTGGGCACTGTTGTGTTGCACAAAGCATGTGTCCTCCTCTCCTTGACAGATGCCGCTTCCTCGTGAAGGGGTTGGTGGAACTTAAAAAAAACAAAAACAGTGATGATGTGCATGTTAGTCACCCTCTGCCGTTGAGGGCTATTCCAGCATGCAGTGCCATGCTTGCTGGCACAGGTGGGGAGAGGAGACAGCTGGGAGCATGTCATAGGCTGCAACTTGTTGCGCAGCAGCTGAGGAGAAAGCAACTGGAAAAAATTAATTACTTAACCAGGTAGAGAGACTGAATCTGTAGCTGATCCCATCTGGCATGAGTCAGATGCTAAAACTTAGTGCTCTTGTTTTGTGTCTTGCCAGAACTGCTCCAGTGCCATTATGGAAGGGGCAGACAAATGAAACGTAGCCAACTCATGTACTGGTAGTGGAATAATTAGGGAAGTATAAAGTACTGTGTAAGTACCACAGCCTGTTCAGCTGGGAACACAAAGCCCTGCCCTTCTGTGCCTTTGAGCTCAGTTTTGCTGCTGGTGGTTGATTGCACACCAGCGTGGTGTCAGCCAGGGACCGCAGCCAGGTGATACCTGGCACTGCTACCATTGCTCATGGTATCCAGCAAAAGGGCAAGCAGAAATTCCCCTGAAGCTGTGACAGGATGGTCCTGTCAGCTCATGTGGTATGTAGGATCAGGCACAACTGACCCTGGGTGAAAAACCAGGACTAGAAATTCCCACGTGGCTGTCTCACTCCTGTGTTAAAGTGAGTTAGCTTTCAAAAGGCAGTGAACATGGTTTTGGCACCAAAATGGAGAAGGTGGGCAAGCATGGTACATCGGTGGTGAGGTGGGGACTCCAGACTCCCTGTACCCACCCTTGCTCTGGTACAAAAGGACAGGTGAGCAGCATGGGGATATGTTGTCAGCCAGCTGAGACAAACCCTGCAGCAGCATCTACTCTGGCCTCCCTGTGCTTCTAACATCTCAGGAAAGGCAAGGGGTTTTGTGTTGCTCTCAATATTGCCAGTTTCTTCCAGGCAGTTCATGGCTGCTGGTTGTGAAAGCAGCATAAACATCACTTCCACTGGAGTGAATAAATGGGGAACAAGGGGCATCTGTTACTTGCACTGAGTGGGACTGGAGTTGAAAAACAGTAGCTAACAACCTGTTGCAGATATAAGTGTGCGCTAGAAAATTTTTTTTTCCTGCCAAGTTTTCAAGGTGGTGCCTTCTTTTCTTGTTCCATGCTGCACTTGGATAATCTCTGAAGTATGAGGTCCAGCATTAGGAGTGCTGAGAGGAGTAATTCTTGTGTGTGAAAAAACCAGAGAACGTGGTGGTGAGCGAAACTTTTGTAGCATCTTATCCTCAGCAAAACAGTGAGGAGGGGGCAAAGCTTACTTCATGGTCCCTGTAATCCTGGCATCACCCAGAAGGCACTGGTAAAGATGGAAAAGAGTATTGAAGTGTGCTGTGCTGAAGTCAAGGCTTTCTCAGCTAGAGAATCTCTGTTTGACTATTTCCCTTTGCTTTCCTTGCCCTTTGGCAACTCCTTTTCTTTCAACAGCTGAGTTGTGGAGTATCTCGAAGAAAAACGCCGTGGTCCCAGGGTCTGGTGTGAAAGAATTAAAGTTTTAGAGTAGGCTCCAGGGGTCTAAAGACATCTGTCTACTCTTGATTTGTTCTTCTTTGGTGCGTCATTTTCTTCATGTTCATGTGTAGTTTTAATAAAAGACGTACTGGGAAAGACAAAGGATAGGGGAAGTTGTCTCTGGAGTTGAGCCTTGCCTCATACATTGTCTTTCCTTGCGAAGTCTGTAACACCTGAAGTGCTCAGAAAACAAGAGTTCATGGGAGAAACTCATGCCATTCTTGTCAGATCTTGCTTCTCTTCAGATGTCCTTGAATTTGTCTTATTGTCTGGAGCAGGCATATCGGCCTGGGCGGCAAGGACAGCGCCCAGCATGTGGTGGGAATGAGCACCTTTACAATGTGTTTGTGGGGATGTACACATGGGTGTATGCATAAAACTTTAACCTGGCGTCATGGGTATTCCGTTATATTAGTAATGACTAGTATTGTACTGTAGTGGTCCCCATCACCTTTTCTGCTAAAGCATTGTTATTGCTTGTTTTTACTTTTTAGTGAGAATATTGTAGAAGTGATGGGAACAGCTGCTGAGAACCCTTGCTATAAAGGATTTGTATGTCTGCCTGTAAATATAATGCATGCATCTGACTTTATGCTATTTTATTCAAAGTAATTTCCCTGGAATCTACGAAGATACTTGCCTTATAGTGCCTGTTTTTCTTACATCTTGTGGTTAAGCTGAGAGAATCAGGTAGGCTGCAGGACGTCCCTCCTGGGTGTCTCATCTGTGGTACTTTTCTCTATGTCTGTGTGGTCAGGCCTATGCTTTGCTGTTTCTTTGTACTGTGTAAAACCGTTTTGCATCTCCATTCCACTACAGTGGTATCTGTTCTACAGAAACCGGCTACAGTAACTGCTTACCCCATTCATGGTGACTGACTTATTTAATTCTGTTTATAACCGTGGATTTCAGTTCCAAATATAGCTATTCCAGATTTTTATAGCACTGGCGAAGTGCTGACCTACAGAGACAAAGTGAAGCTGTGTTTGAAAAGCTTAGGGATGATTTAAGTACGTTGGCTGCATGGAGAAAAATCATAGATTGCATCTTTGTCCTTTCTGTCTGAGGAGATTAACCAGGAGCTGAAGGTGGTAGAGGGGCAACAGATGGGGAAATAACTTAACCATACTTTGTGAAGTAAAATCTACTGGCTGCAAGGAGTGGCCTGCAAGCCCCATCTGCTGCTCAGGGACTTCCTACCAGTGCATGATGGGAATGAAATCCATGCATGTTCCATCTTGAGAAAATTTCTTTCCTTCTAGTTCTTGGCAGCATCCTAAGTGGGTTCTGTAATGAGTGCTTTAGAGTAATGCAGTTGTTAACTGTGCGGAAATCTCAGTGCACTGACCACAGAGAATTATCAGAGGTGGGTGTAATTATTTGTAAAGTAAATCAGGTCTGGATTATTAAATATTTGCTCGTGTCATTCTCTTTGACGTTCCAAGTGGGCGGAGGAAAGGTGGAGGTGTTGATGTTGTCAACAGGAGTATGGAAAGGTAATGCTACCGGAAGCTGAGGATTTTGGGAGAGAGAGGGCACCTACGCACTGCACAGCAGGGTAGTGAGTGGTCGGCAGGAGGCAGAAACCGCATCCATTTTGCTTCTGTGCTTGTGGAAGTGTCTGACACTCCTGTGCAATAAAAGACAAGCAGTTGGTCTCTGATTGCATTTTCTAGCTCACTAGCTGTGCAATGTGGGGGGAATGTCTACGGGAAAAGTAGACATAGTCACCCAACAAGGGTGGAGCAGCTCCTCCAGAAAATAGACAGGGCAACAGGAACTGCTAGAGCTGAGACCTCATGGTAGAAAGCTGGGCATAGGACTTTCTTGGAGGCTGTGCCCATAGCACAATTTGTGTTTCTTGCATTAAATGCTACCTTGCATGTATCAAGGTAAAGGGAGAATGGATACTCATAACCTCCCACAATCAGACTTCACCAGTTTGCTGTATTTTGGCAGCACCTTAGCCTCCTTTTTTGGGATTGGACATAGTACAGAGAATCTACAGTAAAATTCAGTGGTTTGATGTAGCCAGTTAGTGAGCAGGAGTTCTGCCATTGCTTGGCCATGGCACCTGTCAAATATACCCTGACAGGGTGTTGAAAGGTTGTGTCATTCATCTATTTATCTAAAGGTCACTTGGCATCATGTTTTTCTAGGTCATTTGAAAGACTTTGAGTGGTGAGATTGAGTCCCCACAATGCCCCCAGGAAAACCTTGCATTGCTGCAAAGCTTTTCCTGTTGTCTAACCTTGCTCCCACTTAGGGCTATAACTGCTCACCCCATCTGCTGTAGACCAGAGAACAGAGTGCTCCATTCCTCTTCACATCAAGGTTTTGAAAACTGAAGTATCTTTTTATGTCTTTTCCCTTATAAAGAATGTCACTTCATCCCCTCTTCACCAAAATCTGTCATTTTTGTTACTTGCCTCTGGGCTTTTTCCAGTTAGCACAACCCGTTCTTCCAGGCACGGGCCCCAAGATGCCTGCCTAATTCTGCAAGCAGTGGATAACAGTTGACACTGAACTCTAACAGTACAATGTTTTTAAACAACGGTTAAGGCACTGTATTGTAGATTGTTATAAAAGGCCATGAATTTAGCTAATACCTTCATCTGAAAATGAATTTTAACATATTCCGCACCCATTTGGAAGCCAATTCTAACATATTCTCCACTCTGCTATAGGTACTAAAGGGGCAACTTCTTGCTTCAGCAACTGCCACAGTCTGAGACTTCTCCCTGGCTGCTTTTTCAGAATACTTTTTTCAGCCCAGAAGCATACTGAGCTTGAAGTGTTATTACACACTGTAACACACTGTATTATGCACTTAACTGAGCATCACCTTCAATAACTCGAGTGACATCATAAGATTGTACTGTGCAATTTGGCATGTATTTCTGTGAAAATATCCCCTACCCACTTGTCATGTTTTGGTTTTGTGCTTGGTTTTTTTAGCATAGCAAATCTGCTGCAGCTGTCAGTGCTGCACTGTTTTTTAGGTTTCTCTTTTTGCCAAGGAAAAGCTCAGAAAACATGGGGCTGCAGCTATGCTTTTGGTTTCTGACACCCAGTTTGCTTGGTAGAGGGGGAAGGGTAGAGGAAGTAGGGTTAAAAGAGGATGTGAAATTAAAACATTGTAGCTCCTTGCAATAAAATAGTTGAATGCTTATTCAGACTGATCTTAGTATGGTTAATTCAGAATAAAATGCTTTGATTCTGATACATCAGTGCTTTGATTCTGATACATCAGTGCCTAGCAGAGCTAGGGAAGCATAGCTGTGCTGGAAAATGTCCCCAGGCAACAAGCACTGGAGGGTATGATCCATCCTGCCCTCTGCAGGCTAATGTCACTGACACTGCTGTTCTGCAAAATCCCACCCTGTCCTCTGAGAAAGCAAGTAGCACCAGGTCCTTGGACAGGTTTGAGAAGCATTTGTTTTCAGGCCTGCTTAGAAGTTTGCGTGTTCTGGTATGAGAGAGGACCAATTTCCTCTGCATTCCTCAATTTTGCAACCTTCCAGTATTTACAATTTGTGACATGAAATCATTGGACTATTTATCTGATTAGTTGATGGGTTTTAAGGTTTTGAAAATATCAGTAACATTTTAAAAGAAATAGATAAGACCCCAGATTGTAGTCTGGGTGCTTTTGTATTTACTTCTTGGTTTGTGAACTTTTCTGGGATCCTGTTTGCAAGAGTTTCCCCACAGCTGCAAGAGTTGGACATTTACTGCTAAATTAAAAAAAAAAAGGTGAGGTTGACCTTCCCATGGAATTGTATGGCTGTAGGAGCTCAACAAAATTTTGAAAGCCCCAAATCACATGAATGTCTATCAAATCATGTAAGTAGCCACTGCTGACTTCAGTGTTTCTGTTACACAAGATTGCAGACGTTGAAGTTCCCCATGAGGTTGCAAAGTTTAAAAAAAAAACCATTTGCTTTCAAGAGTAGCCCACCTTCTATGGCAGTCAATAGCAGACTCAAATACAATTTTTTGACATAAATATGAACTTTCATACGAAGAAATAGGACATGGGCCCTTTTGAATTGCTTCTGGAAATTCAGATAGCTGATGTTAGCAGTTATGTTGTATTGCATAACCTCCTTCTTAAAAAAAAGTTAATGCTTGTCAGTTATCTGTGTTTTGCAGACCCATAGCTGTGCAGCGTTTGTACTAGACAGAATCCTTTACTCTCTGTCTTACAGCTGTTGTAATAGCAGTTATTTCCAGATGATACATATCTTCAATGACATCAGTTCCCTGCTTCTCATGCAGTACATGTTCTAGCAGTATTTCTAAAAGGCCAACAGCTCATTATTTATAAATAGACCAAGCCAGTAATTACTAGAGCAGCTTTTGGTAGTTTTGCAAGCTGTATTTCAGGTTGTTTTTTCCATGGCTAAAATGATCATCGTTGCCTGACGATTAAACTTGGTTCTCACCAAGGGACTCTGCCCAAGGCCCACAGTTTTGCCAGCATTTGAGATATAATCATAAAATCATAAGTTCTGCAATTTCAGGTTGATTTGTTTGGCAGCCAGTAGTTTTCAGATTGCCACAGGCAACTCAGTAATTTTGGATTGTCCCTAAATTAATTGTATTTTTTGTGTCTGTTTTGAAGCTGCATTGAGCTCTCAGCTGACTACATTGCACAAATGCTTCCAAACATTTGGAAAAACCTACTTCAGTATATGCTGGCTCTCAGATTTTGTTAGAGGTGCCTGAAGCCATGTCTATATAGGAAAGTTAATTTGGACTGCAATAGGTTGTGGATTAAAAGCAGAGTAGCTATTTTCAATTAACATCTTGAACTGGCAGCACTCTGTTTATGTATATAGTGTAATGGAGGGAAGACTGATGTTCTTTTGCTGTCACTGAATAGTGCACGACAGGGAATTTCCCAAGATGTATCTGCATGGAGCTGGTTGATCTGGAATTTTTTTCTCTGGCCACTTATATAGCAAGTCTAACCTGTGGCTCTTTGGCTTAATGTTTTGTGTGTTATCTGTGTCTGTTGGAGACCGTATGTATGTCTGTAGCCCCATTCAAGTGCTGAAGGGCACGCAGTTGAACACTGTTTCCACTGGAGAGCAGGAAATACAGAGAGGAGCTGTTTGTTTGTGGTCCTTTCTGTCCACACTGTCAGGACCTCTGTCTCTTCCGTTTGTGGTTTACTCTGCTCTGCTCTTTTCCCCAGAGAAAATCCAATGAGGGCAGCACACAAAGACCATCCAAATCCCAGAGACACTTCTTGTTCGCTCCCACATGGAGCCTCCAATTGCTTGGGCCCTGCGCGTGGTATTGCAATAAGATGGAGTCTCAGTTGTGTACTTGTGTTAACATCCGCTCTTGCTGGTGCAGAGAGATTAGCAGCCTAGAGTCTGTAAAGGTTTAAATGTTAAGTCTGCATGTCTACACAAAGATGGTCTTCAAAGACTCTACAGCAACCACTCACACAGTGGTGAGCTCCTAATAGTGACTAGCCTGGGAGACTCAGCCAACTGAAGTAAAAACTCTTTTTCTCCCAACAGCTTTAGAGCTGTCTGAAATGTTCTCCCTCTGAATTTTGATTTTATGTGTATTTATTTCACACAAAGAAGAGCTGGAAAATTTCAAGGCTGTTATTAGGATTGGTCTTGTGGGTCTTCTGTTTGCACCAACTTCGAGACACTTTGTACTAGGAGATCCTGTCTGAATTTGGTGAGATTCTAGGTATGACCTTGCAGATAGGACAATAAGTGTCATATTACAAATTTCAATAGAAATACCACAGTACAAATGCTTTTAAGATATTACAGTGCTCCCTGGTACTCTTCTGGGAGCATACGGTTTTAATAAATTGCAATTTGAGAAGACCGTCTTGCAGCAAGACAAATGGGTAGCTAGTCATCACTGTAGTTTATTGATGTTGTCCCAATGTATCTAACCTATGTGAGTAGTGTAACAGTACTCCTGTCTCAGGTGGTTAAGACATGAGTGGTATTTAGACTACAACCGGTGCTGCTCAGCCATTTAGCTGCCAGTCCCTCCTACACAGTCTTACACCTTTTGCTGAAAAGTTTTTAGTGGTTAAATTAACTTGCCCCTGAAATTAAGACAAAACCAAGTGAACACATAATGACCTCATGAGGAGTCTTCCAATGCAAATTATTCTGTAATCCTATGACTCTGAGTGGCTTCACTGCAGTGTTAAGTCCATGGACAGGCATGCTGCATAAGCTAACTGAGGGTTATCATGTCCACAGTGCTGTTGTTCATGTACATTATCAGATACCTGAGGTGTCTCCCACGACTGTTAGCAGTGAATTAAAGTATTATTACTGAATTTGTGGGGGCTGTATATTCCTTCTGGGTCTGCAGGAGACTTGTGGGAATGCATCAGAGAACAATTATACTTCAGTGGTGGAGCCAATGTCCATGTCTGACATATGTAAGCATGACGCTCATTAATCTGCAAAACACACTTGCGGCTGATACATCTGATTTAGCCTAGACACCAGAAACAGGCCATGTCCAATTATGAAGAACTCCTTATCAGACATATTATCCCCTACAAAGCAGCATCCTGCCTGAGCCTCTGGGACTATTTCCTGTCCCTACATTGGCTATACGCTACTACAGTGCTAGATGTGGTGAAAGTCCCAGACAAGTATCGAGCTAGAAATCATGAGAGATCTTTGGGCAATGGTGTTGCATTGAACACAGGTGAACCCCTTTTATTTTGGGGATGGACAAAGGGACAGTTAGCTTGTATTTCAGTTAGTGACATTTTACAAGTGAAGTTAATGTGTTGGGATCACTTCCAGCCTAATTAAGTGTTTGGAGTGGGAATGGAACAGCAGGAGACGGCAACAAGTCGTTGCTCAAGAGTTTTTAGGCAGAGCACCTGTTTTAACTGCAAGAGGAAACCTATTACTCTGGGGTTCATTTTCACATGCATTTTCATCAGTTTGGTCACTTGTTGATGTACAATGCATGTTTTGGAAAAACATGGGTAGGGGGCACACAGAAGTGAGGAGTCTGGGCCTTGCAACAGCATTCCTATGGGATCCCAGGAAAAGCGTCTCTGTTGCTCTGTGGCTGTCTTGTCTGTGTCCAACTTTGTCGCCCTCTGTTATCTACTGAAGCACAGACTTATGGAATATACACACTGGGAATGATAAAATTTCCCTTTTTCCATTACCTGGTTAAATCCTATCACATGACCTTGTGGAGCAGATACTTTAGATCACAGAAGATGGATGTACCACCCTCTGATCGACCACATGTCTTTGACAAGGGTTATTTTTTGTTGTTTTAAAAAGTGTGCATGATAGAAGTCTTCTCAGTTCTGTTGGCAGAGAACTAAAATTACACCAAGCTAGCCCTGCCTTTAACGGGACAGCACCTCATCTGCCATAAATTAGGGCAAATCTCTGCTGGATCTGTGCCACTTTGCATGAGTGAGTCTTCTGGTCCATTGACTCTCTTTTCTTGAAGGGAACTTCTGGCATGTTGTGTCACTGTAGAAAAGATTTCCTTGTTTCTGAGACATCTGCCTTCTCCATCACAGGGACTGTCAGCCTGTTGGGACATCTATGGCTCTTCCTGTGATGCAGCAGTCTGCTAGAACGCATCTTTTTGCTTTCAGTTACATGAGCCAAATTAAGCCTCTAAATTATATCAACTTCTAAACTGTGTTGTTCTTGTCTTCAACTATTTTAAACCTTTAACACTGTACTACATTTAAAGAGAATCTTCCTTTATTAGGGTACCCTCTTTAATTGGGCTAAAACTGTATTATTATGCCAGTGCCTGACCACCTCTATCCTAAGCCTGTTTAACTTCTGCCTGTGGATGTCAGGAAAAATTTTACTTGAAAACTTTAAATGAATCTTTAGCTCAATATGATATTTTTAGAAACAATATTTGCCATTTACTTAAACAGAATCAGGCTTTCTTCCATGGAAGATTTAAGGAGAATCTGGCTGATTCCCTGTTCAAATCCTTAATTTGTTATTTCTTCCAGTCCAGAACAGTAGGATACCTTCTTGTCGTCACCCAGAGAGGTGGAAGAAAGCAGAAAATCCATGATAGATATTCATGAGTCCAGATTTTCTCCTTTATAAATGTGTTAATTTTAATTTAGATCTTGAAAAACCAAGACAAAGTGTGTAGGAGACTTTAGGCTGGTGCATTTTGTTGAAAACAAGGTGAAAATGACACGTCTCTGGGACTTGTCACTGGGGCTCTGGGTAGCTGCAGGGGAAGGAGCATTAATACTTTTAGCTGAATCAGATTTCATTCAGACTTAGTGGGACTACAGATCACTGTATGTGTTAAAGTTCTGATTAACAGTTGTTTAAATAGTTAATTGTTATAAGTTGGTTAGTTGTGTATAACCATGTGTAAGATCACCTGGAAGTCTGCTTACATACATAAAGAATATGCCTTTTAGAGCTGTATCATGTTTCTATTTGCTTAGAACCTCTATACATCTTTTATAATGCAACAAAAACATACAATAGGACTACACTCTTCTCCTACACTTTATGGAGAAAAATACAGTTAATCGGTAAAGCACAGGCCTTGCGGTCCCCTAACATTACAGAGCATCCTTATCCAAATTCTGCATTCCTTGTGGGCTGAGGCTGGGTGGTAGTTTTGGAGTAAAGGTACAGTAAAAAGCCTGAGCATGAGTTTGTGCTATTCTGTCTTCCTCTGAAGATATCCAGCATTTTAAAGAGACTAAGAAGAGCTGAAGTGGAAGATGAACTCAAAAAAGTGGTGGGTTTTTACAGACTTTAGAATTACTCCCTACTGATTGGGAGCCTCATACAACTGTGAAACTGGAATGTGTTTGTGCATATGTGCAGTGTAAGACACCCTACTCCCAAGGGCTTAACACTGTAAGAGAGTGGTGTCCCCATGCTGTGGTACTTGGGTTGGGAATGGTGAGCTCTGAATGCACACTGAATTTAAACAACAGAGGAAAAACTTATGAAAAATAGCAGCATTTCTCTGAACTTCCTACTAGCAGATGAGTGAGATACCATTTGTTTTGCTTGACCCAAATTAGGGAACATGTGAGAGAAGAACGTGCACCTATTGGAGCAGGCAACTAAAACCACATTGGATTTCTTCCTTCTTTTGTCAGTAATTGTCCCTTTGCCCTCAGTGGGACTGTACTGAGTTTTTGTCAAGAATATTCTGCAGTTAGTGAGATGAGACAATGTTTAAACTAGGGCAGGAGTCACTTTGGACACAAATTGAATGATGTCCTTGGAAATGAAGCACGTTTCTTTTCAATGAAATTCTCATCGATAAAGAGAGCTTTTAGATCAGAGATACACTCTGCACTGAGACTAAACAAGTCTTGTCACAACGTCTACAGCAGGATGTTTTTCAGTCCATGTCATTGAGCAAGTTAAATAAGAAGACCTTTATGGTCCATTTTAGTCTTTAATTTTTCATACAGTACTTACCAGTAGATATTCCAGTTACAGTAATTCAGTACTTCCTACTGCCGTTTCTTGCTTTCATATAATTATAACTTTACAAGGCATGTATTTTTACCTTGTTTTGTCTTTACTGCAGAGCAATTTTTTTTTGCAAAAGACTCCGCCCTCAAGGCTGCTCAGTGGCCTAGAGCCAAAAAGTTTTTATCCATTAGTACTCACACTTCAGTAAAATATGGAACAAAACAGGTTCATTCAAAAGGCAAAAGAGGAAATTATTTCCCTGATTCTGATGGTTCTTCTGGTACTTCAATCTTTCTATTGACAATTTTAGGATAATAATTTCATCATCAAGAGTGGCAAAAATAAACTAGACCTTTCTTGACAAAGAGCTGGGAGAGTTCATACAGATATTTGGTAGGGAATTAGGCACTAGGTATTGTACATCCATCAGAGAATTTCTTCTTCTGCCATAATAAGAAGTATTCAGAGTCAGCTGCTACAGGAGAGAATCAAGACATAAATTATTTAGATCTATTAAGTATCAAATTAAGAATTGTCAATACTAGCAATGTGTGTAAATTTTAAAATAGTCCTGCCAGAGGTATAAAATTTTTCATTGATTGTACAGCATTTTAATTGGAAAGAAATGCTCTCCACAACCAATTAATTAATCAGTTCATTGGCAGTGGATATTCCAGTTTCCAACACAGGAGCATAGAACATAACTTTTGTTCAGTCAAAGTCTCGGATGTTAGGAGATGGTACTTCTAAGAAAAATCTTTCAGTGCTAAGGATGTACCTTATTTCTTGGCTCTTGTGCAGTGATGTAACCGGGCCATTGGTCAATTCACTTTTGTTGTGTCATTTGTGAAATTTGCTTTCATTTATTTTATGCCTTTCTCTGAGCAGATAGAAATTTCAGCTCTCAGAGACTCCTTCCTTAAAATTTCTCCTTCCCATTTGATCAGGTGGCCTCAGTATTGTAAAAATATGTCAGAAACCTTGTGTTCACCAAGGTGCTTTTCCAGGATGGTTGCATCCTTGCAGACAGACCCTATCTCAAATGGAGTTAGCAGGTCGTGAGTCAGCGTAATTAGGCATTGAGTAATAGAGTGCTGAGAGGAGAAGTCCTTACAATTATTTTGTCATATATTGACTTATAATTTATGCCTCACTTCTAATCAAAGTTTTTTTATTCTAGTTGAGTTCTTTTTTGAATCAAAATGCCTTCCTGTTTTTCTCAGGCTCCGGAGATCATCAAGTGCTCAAAGTATTCAGTACTAACACTGTTAAAAACTATGCAATTAACTAACGCCCTTTGTAGTTGAAGGTTGCTTGGGCCATATTTCTTTCTCTTGCTATAGGAGAGCCTTCTCATCGTGCTAATGATACCTTCACAAGTGAAAGGGAGAGCTTGCCTCTGCCCTCATGAACTCTTCCAGGAACTGATGGGGGAACACCTGGAGAGTCATAGGCCAGTCCCACAGGCTGACAATCTGCAAGTGAAAGCAGAATCTGCATTTCGGATGAGGCATTCCTTCTCCAGGCTTTGTAAGGGAGCCCAGAAGCAGCATTTTTAGAAAGACAGACAGAGCTTTTCATGAGTGTGTTCAATGCCATTTTCTGTGAGTTAAATGTTATTTCTGTGGGGAAGTTCAAACCCACTGGAATGTGGTGTGTAGAAAGACTTCACATGTGGTGCAAGGGGGCAAGACAACAGGCTATGAAATTTTGAGGTTGCAGCTGTCTTTTAGATTTCAACTAACTGATTACTAGTTATACCCATAGGCTGTATGTAAGATCAGGAGGATCCCTTTTGGCTTTCAGCTGCACAGATTGTGTTTGAGAAGGTTTAAGCTTTGACAAGCTTATAGCTAAATAATAGAGTCAAATAAAGTTTGTGGGAATGTGACCACAAGGATAAAAAGAGAGGAAGAACTGAAGATCACAGAGGAGTTCAGCAGTAAAATAAGGTCTAAAAGGTACTTTTTTCAAGGTCTCAATCTTTAATCTGAATTTTTTTTTTTTAATTCTTTATTATCCCTCAGCTCTGCAACCTGTGTGTGTCCTGCTACACTATGTCTCTACGGCAAGTGGTCTGATCTTAATGACAATGATTGTGGGTTCCTGGAAACAATGATACACATGCTGCATGGAAGAATTGGTCCTTGGAAACATTCCTCAGTGCTCGGGCCAGTACAATAATTGTTTTCTTCATAGAATTTTATTTATCTAAAAAGCAAGCAGATCCCGTGCTAGCCAAAGACCATGCGAAATAACGGTAATGACACAGGCTTTGTCTTTTGATTTGTAGTTACCACAGGATTAAAAGCCATACATGAGTGATGATTTGCAAAATGAAGAGGTAATCTGTTGGTACATTTCTTAGAAAATATTTATTATTTCTTCCAATCTTTCCTATCATAGCCCCTTTCCAACATCTTCAAGATAAGAAGCAGCCTCCTGAGATTACTATTTACATTTTCCAGGCATAGATTCACCAGAGTTTCCTCTTATTTTAGAAAGGAGCACACACAGAGAAAATCAGTGTTCACCAGATGAGTGAAAAGACATGTGGTAGCTAAATTAGCCATCTCTGGAATTTATTTAAATGCAGATTCCAAAAGGTATGTGTGAAATTTGGAGACAACATGTTCTAGATTAATATGGGTTTTTTATTATTTATTTTTAAACTTCAGTTTAATTTTTCACCACGATGTCCTACTAACACCTCACAGAAAACCATATGAGGTGTCTAGTAGTGGCACCTTGTTTGTGAGCTCATTCTTCAGCACAGTATTTTAGTGAGGACAGACTTATGCTCTGCAAAACACATCCTGGGAGACACTCTGGTGAACGCATAGTAATTCGTAAAGCAGGGTGGCTGCTACGTGGCCATGAAATGTAAATATCCACACCAGAGTAACAGGTGCATATTGAGAAATGGAGTTGCTGAAGACCTCCAAACTATTCCAAAGTCCTCAGAGAGGATCAACCTTTATTGATATTATCTACACTGTTCTTTTAGACTTTGTAGTCTCTGAGGATTTCCCACAAACTGGGTCCTTTGTAGCATAGACAGACAATGTGAGTGTATGGAAAGAACATGTTTTGCTTTTGATCAAGGTTTCCTTTCTGCTTTTTTTCCTCTGCCTGAATGCACTCTTGCAGAGTTCATTCCTTGCACCCCTCCCTAACACACCCAAGCGGAAGGTCTTTGCACAACCCTGTGACTCTGCTTTCCGCATACAAACGGCATCTGCTGTCACAGGTAGGAGAGAGGAGGAAAATGGAAGCAGGGCAGCTGTTGACATAACTGAAGACTCTGACATCAGTCTTTTTAATTAGGTGGAGAAAAAAGAGAGCTAGCAGATATTTTTAGAAAGCAGGATGCTGGGGAAAATTACCTCATGCTTGAGGTCTCTGGGTTTTATCATTTTAAGCTCTACAGTGAAAAAAATTTAAATTACATCTTTCTATTTCTTTCCACTTCCTTATTTATTCCTCGCCCTATTTCCACCCTGTCTCAACAACTGGATTGTTCAGGAGTTTTAATCAGAAGTTAGTTCCACAAACCTTTTATTTCTTACCTGTCTCCTGCAGATCAGTTACATGCAATTTCAGACCCTCAAAGACTGATTAATAGAAATGAGAGCCAAAAGAAAGTATTAAGAGAGGTGGTTTTCAAAGAATCAAAGACTGTCTCTCTCTGCTGCCACTGAAGCTCAAGGTAACTCTTCCAGTTTTCAGTATTGCTCTGTTATCATTTGTGCCCATGCTAGAGCAGCTGGGGACTTCCAGATGAGTAGAGCTGGGCCAAAACTGAGCGCTCATGGGCAAGACCAAGTGGGTCCAACCTCAAGTATGTTGTGATCAATTCAATGTCACTTTTTTGCTTCACCTGGGCTTGGATCAGCCAACAGAGTGCACCAGTATTGGTTTTACAGTTTACTCCAAGGGTTTCTGCCTCTAACCCTGCCCTGCCCTTATTTGTCCTATGGCAAAGCCCAGGGAGCCTGCTCAGAGTCCACCTGGGTACCCTGGCTGGAAGAAGGTGGTAGCTGGAAGCTAAAGAGGAGAGCTTCACAGATGGAGCTTTTTTGCTGCGTATCTTGCTGGTTTTTTTCACAGCTTTACAGCTTCTGTATTGTTTGTTTGATATGGGTGTGTTAGAGAATGCCTGCATGCTCACAGCCCCCGTACCTGGAAACCCTCATTGCAAGAGAGATGCAATATTACTGTCAAAGTGAGGTGAGTTGATGACGTGCCATCTGCACTGCAGTTACTAGTCTTTAGCCCACAGGAGAGGTTTCAGTGCAAAAAACACTAGCAGAGGGAGAGAAAATGAAATGTATTTAAAAAAAAAAAAAAATATAAATTGCCATACTGATCATAATGTTTACCATCTAGGTCTTATTGGTTTTCTATTGAGTGCTCCATCATTTAACAGTCAGTGTTATTCAGGAGGTAAGACAGCTCAGGAAAGGGTTCATCCTCAGCTGAGATTGTCTGCAGACTCCTAGAGATTACACTGAATTGGGAAAAGGTTATGTAAATTTCGAAGATCCCCCTTTGCTAATCATGATTATTACAAGCATGGTTTTGTATTCTGTTGTCCTAAGGAAATGAAGACTAGAAGGCTATCCATAGGGAGGTACCTCAGTCAGTAAGTCTTGCTGCTTTCCGTTTGTCTCCCAAATAACATTTAATCCTGCTGATGAAGTTCGGCTAAATTTGGCAGCAGGTTTGTGATCTTCAGGCTTCCTAGTTTCTCCAAGTTTCATGAAAATGGGCACCTGTGTAGAGGAAATAGGGTTCCTAGGTGTGGACGTGCTACAGTATACCTCAGCCTTCATCAAATTTTGTAGAATTCAAGGAGGAGACGTTACGAACACTAACTTCAGAGAGTGCACATTTGGCACAAGACAGAATATAGTCATAGTGCTGAAACCCATATAGAATGAAATCTGTAATTTCTGCACTTCAATAAAATATGTTTTTTTCACTGAAGAAACTGTAGACTTTGGACTTACAGATCCTGCATGAACTGTATACACCAGCAGGCTGGATTTATCTCTTGGATTGGGTGTCTGATAGCCTTATGCAGAGTGCAGCAGTTCCCTTAACACTCGCATTACAAAAGGTTTAAAGCTGTGATCCAGCTAGAAGTGCTTTCTCATATAGTCTAAACTACGTGGAGATTTTATGTGAATTACCATAGCTTGTTCTGCGCTCTGTAACCTACAGTTGAGCCCAGCGTTTCTAAAGCAAGGAAATGAAACCCATTATTTATTGTTACAGCCTAGAGCTGTCTATTTGGCACTGGAACAGCTACTTGAGAAATGGAGGTGATAGATTTTTATTGCAGCTAAACTATTTATTTTTACCCAGGCACATATTTTGAAAAGAATATTAGTTGCATTAGTGCTTTTCTGGATGAATGGTTGTTGTTTACCCTGGTGTCTAACTGGCCGTATACCATGCTTCATTGATTGCAATGACTACTGTGCAAAGCAGCTTTGAAGTACAACAATGGCACGTGTACTGAAGGTCAGAGAGCCAAATTCTGCCTTTGTTCTGCAGATGCAACTCCCATTACAGCTGGAAGGCTGTGGGTTTTCGCCATCCAATGTGCAATGTCTCTCAACTTTGACTGTGAGATGAGAAAGTCTTTGAATGTTAACTGGTACATGGAATTATTTTGATGACTTTATTGGCTTAAGTAATTACATGCTTGAGTAATTTGTTGAGTTAAGGTCTAGACTGTAAGCTTTCTTATTTTATCTAGTAACCGTTCACTGAATTCAAAGAACTACTTTATTTTAAGGTTGAAACATCTAGCTGGCCAGAGTAATTGTCTACTACTGTGTGCAAAGACGTACTAGAAACAAGGTAGCTCAAGAAAGGAAAACTACTTTCTGGGCCCACTGGCAAATGGAAAAAGAAAATAGAGGACATCTCCTAAAGAACATCACTGTCCCCGGCAGGATGATTTCTGGGAGCTTCCTAAATTGTTTTCTATAGATATAGTTTCTATAGAAACATGAGCTTTAAGAAGGAAATTCAGTACAGCTTTGTCTATTCAAACACTTTGTGCAAAGCAAGACTGGGTTACTGCAGTGTTACAGAACAGAATCACAGAATCACAGAATCACAGAATGGTAGGGATTGGAAGGGACCTCTGTGGGTCATCTATTCCAACCCTCCT
>Ga0181612_119795_pt1 | contig 19645 bp, 17 predicted proteins | sample HoacroProtozoa21_FD_119630 | JGI IMG/M metagenome (GOLD analysis project Ga0181612, IMG submission 119630) | Hoatzin crop microbial communities from Cojedes, Venezuel. Combined Assembly of Gp0051906, Gp0051904, Gp0051908 | reverse complement strand
TGGCTCATGGTCAACCTGTCATCCACCAGGACACCCAGGTCCCTCTCCATAGAGCTGCCCCAGATAGGGCCAGCTTTCACAGACAGGGCCAGCTTTCCGTTTGGAGCAGATCACTATAAAGCGATACTCTGCTAATCTGAGGGGTGAGGTGTGTAAAAAAAAAAACCACTTGCCTTTTTTAACCCCCTGAAGACTGCAGGCACAGGCAGGCCCAGACCACTCCTCCTGAGCAGGTTTAAAGGGTGCAACTCTGAAGCGCTGGCCTCGGTGGGCTCTGCTGGCAGCTCGCCACGTGAGAGCCTTCCGTTGCGCGTGACGTGGCGTGAAGCTGCAGGGGGTTCTCTGCTCCGTGCCAGGCGTAGGATTGTGAACCTTTCCAGTTCACTCTGCGCAGGGGGGACACCGCTTGTCTCTTCGCTGGAGGTCTGCGGTTACCAAAGGAACCTGCTGACACGCGATGAAGTATTTAGCAGGCTTCGCAGACCCCCTGCTGCTTCATAAGAAACACCCAGAGAATTTTCTTTCAAACACCAAAATGTTTTATTAACGGACAGAGGAATAAGAGGGAGGATGTAACGTGGCGGGTTTTCTCTATAAAATCACTCGCTCAAACGGGGGTTGACAGACCTGGGCTCTCGGACAGGCTGGCGCTGGGTTTGTGTTCGCGGGCGTTGGGCTGAGGAGCCAGCTGAACCCCGCATTTCACCGTAAGGCTCCTCGGTTTGCTGCGGTGGATTCGTCCTGCCCGTGCCGGTGTGGTCCCACATCTACAGCGGGTGGCTGCTGGAGCTTTGCTTTTGGCTGATCCTCTCTGCCCTGGTGTCTTCAGGCTGAAATCTTTCCTGCAGGGCTTGGGATGCAGCAGGAGCGCGTGGGGAAGAGGGGCTGCGCCTGGTGAGGGTTTCACCCCGCTGCGAAGGAGCAAGCACAGCCTGGGGACCCTGGCTGGAGAATTCCCCAGCCCAGGCAAGAGCAGGGACGCGTTTTGCCTGGGTCGGGGGGAGAGGGTGAAGGGGCAAACAAGCCAGGAGCCAACTCCTGCGCCTGGGCTCAATCTCAGCCCAGGAGTCATGGACAACACTGACCAGGTCTTGACCTGCTCGTCGCTTCCTCCAGCGTCCCAACAGGGATGCTGTGGGCCAGCTACGTGTGCCCTGAGCTGGGCTGCAAGACCTCCTCTGCCCGGGGAAGCGAGGGGAGGACGAGGGTGCCTGTAACGGTGCAGCCCTCCCCGGCGAGCAGGCAATAGGAGCTGGCAGCAAGGTGATGCTTTTGCATTTGCGCTTCCATGAGCGGCTAAAACCAGACTGTGCCTGCTTTCCTGCTTTTCTGGTGTTAATTATTTTTCCTCTGAGCTGAAACTTGTCTTGGTTGTAGCCCAAGGGAGACCTTCTAGGGGTGGGAAAGTGCCATGTGGATGCCAGTGCGACTGAAGAGCTTTAAAAGGGTGTTGCGTCCCGCCAATACCTCAGCTCTCTCCTCCCCTCCCTCCTTTCTCACCCTGGGTCGAACTTCATGGGGTTGGTTTTAATAGAAGGTGCCTGGGAGGAAAACACAAGGGGAAAGCTGTAGCAAAGGGGGCTGAAGTCGCTGCTAAACAGAGGCGCAGCAAGTGATCGCCGTGTCCAGAGCTGGGATGAATTCGTGTCAGTCTGTTGCAATATTAATAACGTGCGGAGCTGAGGCTGGTTTTGAACCATCTAAGGCTAAAATGTTGATCTGAGCGTGGCTGCTAATGCAAGAGTGATGAAATCTGCTCTTGGAGCCTAAGAAGAGAGGTTGGGCACGTGGGACCCGGGCGGTTACACAAGGTAAGCGGATCGCACTGTGCCTGGGTTGGTGTCTGCCGTGTGAGTATCGGCCGGTCCTGGCTGTCCTGGCTGTCCCTGGGAGAGGATCGTGGCTCTCCAGCCTTTGGGAGGCCGCTCCTGACGGCGTTGCTGAAGGTCCCTGCTGGGGAATTGTCAAGATGCTTCAATCTTCGCTGAAATGAAGGGGAGCCATGCATTGAAATCTGCTAGTTCCCACGCACGGTGCAGGCAAAAGGGAGAACAACCCTTGCTCAGCTGCTGGGAGGCACCAAACGGCGCGCCGGCGGGCTGTGCTCTTGGTTTAGCACGAGAAGGCTGACGTCTGCCAGCTGGGACCGACTTTATTTTGCAGCAAGGAGGACGGCAGCAGGCAGGGACAGGTCCATCCCTTTGAACTCCTAAGCTGCTTGCTTTCTTTGCCGTTTCACCTTTTTAGTGCTTGTGGCTTCTCTCCCAGGAGGACACGCAGAGCTTGATGCTCTCTCCTGCTTCTTTGAGGCTCTGAGTGCGTTTTAGCTGGCTCCTGTGTCCCCAGAGTATTTCAGTCCTCTAAAGAACAGCATCGCCCTCCTCCATGCCCTGGTACAATGAGCCAGTGTCCGCGTCCCTCCTGGGTCTGGAGCGATCTTGTTTCTACAGAAAGCTGCTTCTCCTGGCTCTCTGCCCAAGGGATCCCGTCTCCTGACAGCTCCCGTTTGTTTGGCTTTATTTCTTACTAATTAAGGGCAGCCCTGACTGGCGTTTCAGGGTCAGGTTGGAACAAACCGCCTGAAAATGGGCACCTGGGCTAGCAGAGGGGCAAGGTACGTGCCAGGAGGGCAGAGAGGGATGGGGCAGAGGAGGTCACGCTCCTTGCATGTGTGCATGCTCACCCTCAGCTGGTCTCCAGCGCTGATTTGGGGCTGAAGCTGGCCCTGCTCAGTGGATCTATTGGCCTGGAATTACCTACTGCGGCCGACACTTGCCAGCTTTACCCGACAGATCTCCAGATCTGACCCCCGGCATCCTCTGCTCGCTGGAGCTGTCGGCCTTCTCCAGGCTCTCCAGGCTGTGAGGGCACTGACCTGAACCAGCCCTAGCAAGCGAGTCCCCTGCTCACAGAGTTTCTTACCTACATGGCTCTCACAGTGGGGTCCCCACGAGCCAGGGTGATGCTCCAGGCCTGTGCAATGCAACGAGAACCCCGAGGTGCTGGCTCAGCACCGGCCGTTTCGAGTGAGTGGGAGGGAAGCTGTGGCCGTGGGGTCAGAGCATCCCTGTTAGCTGCTGGCACCCTAAACGCCACCTGTCACGGGGCTGCTTTCCCTGACAAGTGATCCGACACCTCCATGCCCCCCTGCATCATGTGGCCCAAGAAGCAGATCCTTGGTTGAAGCGGTGAGAGGTTTGTCATTGGTGAGACCCCCCGGTGATGCACGTGGCAGCAGATGGAGGGGTCAGCACAGCCCAGCCGCCTCTCCCTTCCAGCCACCGGCACCACGCGGCTGCCTGGGCACCTCCCGAGCACCCTAGCCCCCGAGCTCGGGCGGGTGCGTGGATTTCGGGGAGTACCAACAGAGACGCGATGGTGGAGACATCAACCTGGAGCGAGCCGCTCCGCGGCGGCTGCTCGCAGCCCGGCAGGGCAAGCCCTGGTGCGTAGGAGAGGACCAGCCTCAGCGTCTCAGGAGGTCTCCAAGGAGCTGGGCCTCCTGGAAGCCGGTTTGCCACGAGCTGGGGTAGGGCATGGTCTAAGTGAAACGCTGTGCGAGGCTCGATGTGCGCCCGGCTTACCCGCTGCCGCGTCCTTGGACTGGCGTGAGGTGTTGGTTTGGAGGCACAGAATCCATTTGCCTGTAAGTGTGGACAAATATACATAGAATTCAGATTTTTTTTTTTTATAAGCACAATCATTAAAAAATATCCTGCTACTAAGACATCCGCGCTGGACCGTTTCAGTCTGGATCAGTTTTCTCCGTTGACTTCATCTCTCCGCCAGCAAACCGCAGTCAGCCCAGGGGCAGCGCTGCGAGGTCGGCGCCCGCAAATCTGCGCGCGCGGGTGGGGAAGTCTCCGTCGTCCTCAGCCTGCCGTTTCTCCTGGAAACCCGCTGGTCTTTCAGAAATGTGATTTGTTTGTAAGACAGTTGCATTTCAGTGAAAGCTAAGCTGAAAAAAACCCGACACCTGGAAAACGTTTCGCTTTATTTGCCGGTCTTTTCTCCCTTTTTCCTCACTCTGGTTTTTTCCATGACAAGATGAAAAGGGGAAAGAAGAAAGAAAGAGAGAGAGGTAAAGGAGAGAAGAAAACACCAACAGAAAAATCATCAAAATCTTGGTAACTAAAACTTTCTCATACAGGTTTTCTTGAAGCTTTGGCAAGAGATGCAAGCATGATTTTTTAGAAAAACATGCTGGAAAAGCACTCGGGGAGTAATTATTTTAAATAGTAAATTTGTGAAAGCTCTTTGCCGTATTTTGGTTAGCTCTTTCAGCTGAGGTCGGGCCTTCCCCGTTGCCTTTTCCACCTGAGTTTGACCGTGAGGACAAGCACCTTATGGATGACATCAACCTTGGTGTCCCGGTGCTGCGGCCAAGACACGTCCGGGTCCAGCCCCACCGCCCCCTCGGAGCTCAGCCTGGTTAGCAGGGGGAAGACGAATTACAGGCAGCAAAACGCGGGGCAGCCCTTTTTCTCCTTTGGATCTGTGGTCTGGCAGGCGATCCCCGTCCTGGGAGCCAGCGGCTGCAGCAGGCTGTGGGCTCCGCAGCTGCCGAAGACGGCGGATCAAGGCTGGATGCTCTTCTTGAAGGGCGCATCTGGATCCTCTCCTCGCATCCTGTGTCAGGCCAAGAATTAGCTGCCTCCAGGTCACGCAGGGGGTTGGAAAGGTGAGGGCTGGTTCCTTGGTCCCAGCCTCATCCAGATGTGAGCCACCTCTGCCTGCCCCTTCCTGGGCTTACAAGCTCTGCCCGTTACGGCCAGCCCGTAACGCCGGTCCCTGGGGAGGGGGAAGCTGGAGCAGATGGGCTGGCTGGCTGCTGCCGCGGGCTTCTGCCCAGGAGAGCCGGTCCCCTAAGCTGCGCAGCCGTGAGCGATCGCTCTCCCGTGCCGCACGCAGGCGGGGTGAACGGCATCCCTGGGGCACATTTTGCCAGAAAAGGTAAAGGAGAGGGCGGCTTTTAGGGCTCCCCAGGTCAGGCTGGTTGCACAACGAAGCCAAGTTGCTGCCCGTCTCTCCCTACCGTGAACAGGAGGAGACTTCAGGCCATTAACGGTCGTGGTGCCTGGATCTCATCCTGGCTCTCTGCCCAGGGACAAACAGTGGGAGGTGATAGGGGATGTTACCAAAGCTTTTCTTTGGCTTTTTCAGCTAGAAGTTACCACTCATGGTCCTCTCCCTCTCCTCCTCATCGCGCACCCATCTCTAAGTGACCCCACCTCAGCCTTCTTTCCCTTTCCGCACACATCTCCCCACCCCACGTTTCCACCCGAGACAAACGGCCGTAAGTCACTTGGTTTTCCTGCGAGGAAATGAAAAGCCCTATCAGGATCTGAATCCCCTTCCTCCAGGGGCCACCTGGACCAGGGGACGGATCGGCGTGGCTCAGGGGCTGTGTTCAGAGCTAGTCCCAGGGGTCCGTGAAATGCTGCAGCTCCTTCCAGGTGGGTTATGAAATGAAGGCAAAAAACATTTGAAGCCCAGCCAGGAAACGGCCATGTGAGGGAAACGGAGGGGTCCCACCGTCTCGGCACCGCGCCTTCTCCTCTCGGCCCCGCCGGTGGCGTGGCTTTAGGAAGAGCTGTACTTGTTACTCAAGCGGGAGCTGCTCCGGTCCAGCCCAAGCTCCTGCCCAGTGGCTTTCCACTTCCCAACGGAGCCCTTCTCGTCCGTCGGCGTGATGCTGAGAGCCGGTCTCTGGCACCAGCAGCACAGGCAGGACTGCAAGGAGACAAGAGGGTGGAGAGAGAGGTCACAAATGTGTGTTATAGGGTAAAAGAGGAGGAAATACTCCCTTACTGATGTTGGCAAGTCAGCCTGCGCAGTGCCAGGCTGGGAATCATGGCCTGCGCTTCTGAGCCTTGCTGTCCTGCAGATCTGCTGGGAGCAGGTTCTCCAAGATAGGGCTGGTTTAGGTTGGAAATGAACGTATTGAAAGCTTGGGTGCCTTTTGCAGTTGTGCTTTCTTGTCCTTGGGGGACAGAAAATACGGGTAATGCTTAGCTAGGCTCAGCTCCTCTGTGCCAGAGCAGACTTTCTTTCCATCCCTTTCCATCTCTTTCCATCTCTTTCCATCCCTTTCCATCTCTTCCCATCCCTTTCCATCCCTTCCCATCCCTTCCCATCCCTTTCTATCTCTTCCCATCTCTTTCCATCTCTTCCCATCCCTTTCCATCCCTTCCCATCCCTTCCCATCCCTTTCTCAGGGCTCCATTACTCCTGAAAATTATCTCTGAACAGCTTGGGCTCACAGTTCAAAGCAGCCCCAGTCCCCGGTCTGATGGCTTGTGGGGATGCTTCTGATCCAGAGCGACAGGGACTTTTTTTGCCTTGTCCTGGACCCTGCACTGGCAGAAGCCTCCCCATAGCAAGGCCACGAGCTCTGGTGGACTTCAAGCTGGGATGAGAGGGGTCTAGCAGGGGGAAAACTGGGGAGAAATCTCATCAGTCCATAAGCAAATAGGGTGATGCTGTGTGTCCCTGATGGGGCATATGCCTGGGAGCCAGGAGCTGCGAGGTCCAGACCCATCTCTGCCGTTGCTTGCAGGGTGCGTTTGCCAAACTGCTCTCCACCTTTCCCTTTGTCTCGTGAGCAGAGAAGTCCACTGCGATGGGGGCTGCACCACACCTGGTCCATGGGAGCTTGTGCCCCTGGGACCAGTGTCTGGGACGGGTCACCATAACCAGGAGCTCAGGAGGGGTCAACCCTACCTGGAAGCAGTTCTTGAATTTCCGGCTGACAAAGTAGAGAGCCACAGGGTTGATGCAGGAGTTGAGGGAAGCCATATTGATCCCGAAGTAATCCATCACTAGGAGGAAACTGAGGCAGGAGGGGAAAGAAGAGGGTGGACGTGTTGGAAACCCACAGAGAACTGAGGGAGCGTTTCCATACTGCCTGCCAACTGACCACAGAGGTGAACACAGAGCAGTCCCTCCCGCGGCTGGGCACTTGCACAACACCTTTGCTCGCGAGGAGAATTTCCTGGAGAAACCAAGAGCGTGAGACCTGATTTCCCCGGGGTGACCACGGTGTTCTCAAACTCAAACACAGGAGCGGTGTCTGGCCTGAACTGGGTTTTGGTGTGGTGGGTAAAGAGGAGAGGGGAAGACAGGCACCTACCATGTGGCAGAGCCCTCGGACATGCTGCAGTCCCTTTAGCCCTGCGGGGAATGTTTCTCTGCCCTGGAGACCTCTCTAACCCATAGCTTTATGGACACATTGCAAAATTTGATTTCTTCTTTTCTTATGGTCCCCCAAACCCTTTCTCTGTGCCTCTCAGGAGAGCAATGCTATCTAGAAAGGAGCTATTGCAAGAAGAAGTTCGGAAGGCAGCTCCACCAGCCTGCAGTGAGCCCAGCAGAGCCTCTGCCGGTGCCCGCAGGGCGTCCCAGCATGGTGCCCTCCTCCTGATGCCCCTACCTGAGCAGCTCACATCTGTTGGGGTCTGTCTGGTCATAGATGGTCTTTTTGAGGATACGGCTGAGGTGGAGGGGCAGCCAGCAGAGAGCGAAGATCACCACGAGGCAGAACACCGTCTTGGCCACCTCCCGGCGCTGCGAAGAGAAGGGGGGAAGGGGAGGAGGGACGGTCTGAACACTGGAGAGCGGGTGCAGCAAAGCACCTTCTCCCCATGCTTAGCAAGGGCCCTTCAAGTAATTTCTGTAATCTGATGATGGCTGGGCACCCCTCTTGAGTCCAAAGCACAACCTGCAGGTCCCAAACCCTGCATCGTGAGGAGGACTCGGAGCTCCAGGCTGCAGAAAGGGGTAGGACGCCTAGCAGCACAATACGGACCAGAGTCCTTCACGCCCCTTCCCACCATTGCTCCTGGTGACTTTGCTGGGGGGGTACTCCCTGGGACACGGGGGCCTCATCCACCCACCCTTCCCACCAAGTTATTGTGACAACGAACTGGCCAGCCTCAAGGCATCCTTCCACAAAGCACGGGAGGGGACAGCAAACTATTCTTGTCCCTGCACCCTTTGTCTGTGAGGTGGCACAGTCAGCGTTTGGTCCAGGTTGGAGTGATCTTGGCTGGCACAGCATGGCCGGGGCGTAGATGACCATGAGAAACTGAAACTCCAGCTGGTCCATGGCCATAAGGCTGGTGGTTTGGGTTGTCCCTGAGACTGGAAGTTGTAGAGCTGAAGGCCATCTCCCTGGTTGGCGCCCATGCATCTGCATCTGCCAATTCCAGTTGACCACTGCGAGGCTATGTCAGCTGATACGTGTCCTTTACAGGGACAAATGCGTGTTCTGCCCTTCGACAGCACTCCCTCCTGTTCAGGAAATACCAGAGATTCTGCCCTTCTGGTTTTCTTACCCGTTTCATGTGGTCATTCAGAGCGATTCTCATGCCGTTCCTCTTGCTCAGCATCTCGCATGACATGAGGGTGTAGAAGATGCCGGTGCATACCAAGGGGAGGCAGAAATAGAAGCCGAAAAGCCACCAGTCCTTCACATCACGGTAGAACTGCGTGCAGAAGAAAGAGCAACTGGAAACTGGGGAAAGGAGAGGTGGGGGAGTGTAACTGGGGCATGAACCAGCCCAGCCCCTGACGCTGGGGCTGGCCTGTATCAGACACTTTGAATGTGTGAAGGTGTAGCAGCTCCCGTGCTAAGTGCACATGGGATTATCTTCCCCCAGGGCTGGTGCACATGTTTAACCTAACGAAGTGAAGGCTGGTTGACATCTGGCTGCCAGTCCATTCTAGCACTCGTGTGCAGGAAACGTTTGCAAGGAGCTTATTTGGTGGACACCATGGGATAAGTTGTGATGCGTTGCAAGGGTCTTCATTCCCTTACTCGCCCTGAGCTGACCCTGTGATAAAGGTTACCCGTGTAGGCTGGTTGTGGAGACACTCTTTGGGCTGCTGGGACAGTGTAGCGTGTTCTGAAGCTTCCCCAGATGCGTCATGACCTTCTGATGTGGACGGTGAAGACACCACACAGCTTAAGGTCCAGCTGCCTGTTTTCTGGCCCCACATTCAAAGCTAGTCTGCCCCACATCACTACAATGCTGGGTCTTCCGTGCTTTGTTTGATGCTTCTTTCCCTGTGTTCGCCCCAATGGCTAGAAGAAGCCATCTACAGACGCACCAAATCCTCTAATCAAGGAGGGACGATGCCCTGGTTGCCTGTGTCTCCCTCTCCCTTGCCCTGCAGCTGATACGGGGCAGAGTACCTACCATCATGAAGCTGGATTTCTGTTCAGAAGCGAGCATGCACACCCAGAGGTGTTGCTCCCAGTAGCTGAGCTCCACCATGTCAAAGGCTATAGCTTCGGGGACTGCGAGCACAATGGCCACTGCCCAGATCACTATCACCTCCACCGCCTTCCACATGGGGATTCCTATCCCCTGGATCCGACTCCACGATGCCACCGCTCGGTACCTGCCCAACGTGTGGGAACACAACAAGAGCAGGTTGGAGTGAGAAAGCAACCATCAGGAAGGGGCTGAGAAGGTACAGGTTAGAGTGGTCCCCAAAGGCCCTTTCCCTCGCCTTGCTCCTCCACCCCTGAACCTTCCCCTTCAGTGGAGTGGGAAAGATCAGAAATGGGCTCGATGGATGAATGTGATGGTAGCTACCCTTGGCCAATGTCTACCTGCCGTTGAGGAGGTGCCACCCCTCCCCACCACCCCAGCAGTTGTTTCGGTACATCATAATCCCTCAACCTTTTCCAGCAGGATTTAAACTCTGTGACCAGAGTCAGTTCCTGCTGGATTTCAATTCTGCATGACAGCACCCTGTCCCCATCTGTGAACTTGACCTGGCACCAAGCTGCCCTGCAGTCTGCCTTTTGGTGACAATGATGGGACGTTCTATAGTCAGATATGGGTCAGACTGGGCAGTGCAGCTGTAGAAGTGGTTTCTTACCTGTCGATGCTGAGAGCGCAAAGGCTGAGGACTGTGATGCCCACTGAGGCCTTCTGGATGAAGGGGACCAGCTTGCACACCTGCACGCCAAAGGGCCAGTCCTTTGCCAAGAGCTGGGGGAGAACCACAGGGTTAACAGGCTGCTTCAGGAAAGCGTGTCCGGCTTCCCGGAATAGCAGGTGGTTACCCACAAGGTGTGAGAAGCCCACAAAGAGCAGCTGAAAGCACTCTGAGGTTACCCCTGCCACAATCACGCAGTGCGTGCTCTCCAGTATGGTGTGTCGTGCTGGGAACCATTCGTTTCCCCAAGGACTCGCTGTGAGATGAGCTGGCACGCACATGGAAGAATGGTCCAGACACCAGGTCCTGGCTCCGGACCCTGGGTGGTTTTGAATGGACCTGAATCCTAAATGCTGCAATGGGCTTTGGGTCACTTCCAGAGGGAAAATGGGTATCACTCTCTGAAACACCTAAAATCCATGAAGGACAGCTTCTTTCAGGTGGCTTTCACAGTCATGTAGTCTGAAGCCCTTACCATACTCTGACCCTCTACTACACTGAGATTCCTTATAGAACGCATACATTGTGGCCCCAAGATCAGCTGGGGCAAGCAGAGGTCATCGGTAAGGAACAAGGTGTCCTGAAGGTGGGAGAAATCCAGGCCACTCACTCAAGAGGATGACCTGATATCCCCTTGACACCTGGAGCCCATACTAAGCCTACCCCTATTCAGAACCAGCCCTCTGTGCAAGCTCTTTAGTTTGGCCTCAGTAGCAAGACAAATCAATCCAGAAGCTCACCTGGAAATCAAGGTCTCAGATGGAGGCAGCTGACCAACCCTACCCTTTCCTTTGGTCTGCAAACCTGGGTAGTTCACCCGTCTCATCTGTTACTGTGTCAGAAGGGTGACACACCACGAGGGTACTGGGCTACTCTTAGGACCAGGTTGCTCACAGTCAGTTTGGGCTTCTCAAACAAGCAACAATTTCTCCTCCAGGAGGTGGCTGGAAGCAAGAGGAGCAGAAGGGAGAGGGGTTGCTCGGGTGGCCCTAGGGAAATCCTGAACATCAATCAGGAAATGTCGGTGTAGATGTGGCCAGAGCAGGGAGTCCCGACCCTGGAGATTTGACCCAGTTTTCCTGTTACAAGGCAGGCAACACCAATGCAAGATGTTGCGCTTAGCCTGGACAAAATATCTTGACTTTGCTTTGTGTTGGCTGCAAGCTGTGCTAGTTGCGTCTCCAAGAGACGGCCAAATGCGCCTCCAAGCCAGCAGCTTGTGTCAACAGCAGGTGTCAACAGCAGCCTGTTCTCTCTAGTTTAGGGGGCAGTGTCTCTGAAAGAAGCCCCTGTTTTATAACACAGCCCTCTTCCTTGCTCCTGGATGAGTCTTCACGCTTAGCTAGAATAAAAAAATACTTGCTTGAGGCTGAAGAACTGAACTGTGCTGGGAGAGGTGTCCCCAGTGCCCGAGAACAATGATTTTTGTTCAGCTGAAGTAAACATGGGGTTGTAATGTCAGGAGACTGCAAGCGTTCTCTTCTTGTGATTTAAACGAGTTTGAGCAGATCTGGAAGGTTGTGTGTGCGTGTGTGTGTGTGTGTGTGTGCACGTAACGCAGCTGTAGCTGAGAACACCTCTGCTTTCCCAGGAATGAACCTGTCGTGGTTTAACCCAAGCAGCCAGGGACAGAGCCAGGGCAGTTCTCTGGGCTTTTTATCTGTTCAGGTTTTTCTCATCCTTTGGAGAGCAGGAACACCCTCCCCCTCTCCCTGGCAAAAATGGAGCCTGCAGTAAAGAGCAGAGGGTAAATATTCCCCAAGACACCGAGGCCGGTGGGAGCAGATGCCATCCCTGCTGCTGTGGCACTTGTGCCGCGTGGAGCCTACCTTATAGACATTGATGGGCAGAGCAATGAGGATGTAGAGAAGGTCTCCGAGGGCCAAGCTAGCAATGAGGACATTTGGCCCATTCCTCATGCACTTGTTCTTGTAAATGATCCTCAGGAGCGTGGAGTTCCCGATGATCCCGACTATGAAGATGGTGCAGGACACGATGGTGTTGATGTACTTGAAGATGTGTCTGATGTCTGCAGGCTTCACGCACAAGGGCAGCAGGGGTGGCTCAGAGCTGGTGCTCCTGGGGAGGGTCTCTGAGTGGTTTGAGAACTTGGCATCCTGGAGCAGGCTTGACTGGACCAGGCTGTAAGCCTGCTCCTGGCTCAGCACCTCGAAGGGGACGGTGCTCTCCTGGAAAGCCCTGGGGGTCTGGCCATGTGCCCCACAGAAGAGGCAAGTCAGGAAGATGGCGAGGGCAGTGGGAGCCAGGGTTCTCACCATTGAGGACCAAATGGCAAAGCTGGGTGCAGAAGTCCTTGCAGGGCTTGTGGGACGTCCTTGCTTGGGTCCTGGTTGGATCTGCAGATGGAGAAAGGGACGAAGGAGGGAAACTGATGACCAGAGGAAGGAGGAACAGCATGAGACTGAACAAAAGCAATTGCTGAAGCAGGTCCATCATCACAGCGATCAGAAATCATGCTAGATTAGATCCTGTCTGGTCAAAGCAGCTGACCCCTGTGGGTGGGAGATCTTTGCTGCTAAGATTAAGCATGCCTGTTCAGAAACACAAACTAAAAGGAAAACAAGCAGTCTCTTACACATCTCGCACAGCATTTCAGCAAACGAGGACACCTACCTCTTCTCAGATAGGTGTGGTGAATCACCTATTGCACCTTCTGAGGTTGGCAGTGCTGCTCACCCAGCAAACCCGACTTCTCCGCCCAGCACAGCCTTTTGTGCCCACCCCACACGTCTCATTTAGCTTCTGACTGTTTGAAGAAGCGGTTTTGGGGCACCTGCCCTGTAGAGGCCTGCACGTCTGGGCGGTTCTGCCAACCCCGTCTCGGGGTCCACACAACCAGGGGAGTCTTCCTTCCAGTTCGTGCCATGGGAGAACTGGAGCAGCACCAACATCCTGCTCTTCAGCAGATCCCATGGGCTGCCGTGCGCCAGCTTTCTTTGCAAAGTGAAAAGACTCAGCACGGTCTTGCTGGGAACCATGATGGGAAAACACTACGAGGGCTTTTCCAGAAATGCTGTATTGATACCTGACATCTTACTGCAATTTATGCGCGAGCAGCACAGAACCTCCTTCCCCATCCTTATCGTCGTTAATTGAACCATTTCCTTTCCAAACCCACCGTGCCCGTTCAGCTCACTACTCGGGGATATAAATCTCCCTGTGCTGTTTGCAGTTTTGACTGCTGAGCACGGTAAAAGGCCTCTCCAGCTCACCAGGGCTGGAGCGCTGCTAATAAATATCGCCGGGACGGGTTCTGCTTTGCAGATCTCAGACGATGCTTTCGGGCAGGACTAGCTGAGCTGCTGCTCCACAACCGCAGGAGAAAGCTGGGGACGGCTGTAGCGCTGTCCTGGCACGGTGTGAATTTGTGGAAGGGGCTTCTGGATCATCCAGACATGGTCCCCAGTGGGAAGCAAGCCCAGAGAGGGAGCGGAGGGTGTCAGCACCCTGCCAGTCTGTGCCCAGCACTCCCCATGCCGCAGGCAGGGACGTATCTCGGGTCTCCTGCTTACAGCGGGCGAAGAATATGTTTCTCAAACTATGAAACTTTAGAGCTTTGAAAGGAGGAGAAATTGCTGAGCTTAGACTGAAAGCTGGAGACTTTGGGGGCTTCCCTGGGAAGTGCGGTGGTCCAGGGGAGCCGGCTGGGCAGGGATCGGGCTGTCTGCCCGGGATTAGAGATGGGACTTCAGTCTCCACTCTGACTCCACTGAGCCCAAACCAGCTGTACCCCGTGATCTTCTCCCCAGGACCACCCAGCCAGGGCACTCCTGGGCTTGTAGCACGGTTCCCCCTGCCCCGGACCGGGGGGACCCCAGGACCAGCAGTGTGTGTGTGGTGGGAGCATGCTGTTCCCACTCTGGGAAGGCACGGCCAAACCAACCACGAGTCCCGCTGGGGACAACAATACCTTCTCAAGATACAGCTGTGCATTCCTCATGTGCCAGGGGCTCAGGCCAGGCTTTGTAGAAACATCTCTGCCCTTCTGCTGTTTGGAAGACTCCGAGCATCATCAGCATGAAGGTGGAGGCTGTCCCAGCAAACCAGCCTCGCCAGACCTACCCAGTTCTCAGTCTCACCCTACTGCTCTTGCCAGAAAATCTAAATCAGGCTCAGTTCTTCCTGACCCTCTTACGTCCTTCGGTCGGGTCCTTAGTACGTTAAACTGTAAACAAGCAGTGTTAGGAGGGAGCCTAAAATATGTTCCCAGTGACGTGTCAAAGCTAGGCAATAAAATAACCAAATCCCTTCAATCACAGTTTAAACATCATGAAATAGAGAGTGAAGTTTTCGGTTCTGTTAAAACAACCACATTTTAAAGATGTTGCTTTTCTAGTTTGAATCCTTACAGCGGCACCTTGGGTACAGTTTCACCGCAGGAAAGTGAAATACGCCATCACTTTCCTTTTCAGCTCGCTATAAGCGTGCTTCTGTCTGCTGAAACATTTGTGCCTGGAGCTTAGCAGCCTTGTGTGTTCTCTGTGCCTTTTCTCTTTGCAGACTCAAACAGCTTTGCAAACTTATCTAGCAGATAAGCCGCATTGGTGTGAGCCAGAACAGGCACTATGAAGTTATACCTGCTGGCCTCCGGCTGAAAAAAGAGAGCGTTTAGAGAAGAGTCTCCATACGATGGTTGGGAACCAACCCGTATCTGGCCTGCAAGTGCCCTGCTCTCAAAGGTCTGTAGTTCTCCCATCATTGAGGGGTACCTGCAGGTGGGATACCTTCAGAGATGCATTGGTCAAAGCTGAGGACTGGTAAAGTTGTCACCAGTCAGTGTGCGTGGAGGAATGTTCCCACCTGCTTGCTGGAACAATCCTAGTCCTTGGTGGCTACGAAAGTCCTGGTACCCTCCCTGGTCTCAACATATCCCTAATCAGCTAGTTGACAAATCTGGGACCTGGTGACCACAGAAAAGCTTCTCCGGCACCACCTTCTTCCTGATATTTACCTAAGTATCTGCTCCAACTGCTGTCTTGGAGACAGCTGGTCAGGGTGGGCTTTGCTCTGACCTGTTCTGATGTTGTTCTCAGCTGTGACTCCTGGTCAGGTGCTAGGTAGCTGGCTGTGTCGGGAAGGGGGGGAGGAAAGGAGGGGAGAGAACGGATAAATAACCTGAAGGAGCACCAACCTGGCTCATTGGGGCAAATCCCTGCAGGGACTTTAGCCTGCACCCTGGCTAAGGTCCTCACCTCTTCCTCTTGCCCCAGGCTGCACCAGGGGCAGCTGTCTCATGGGTGGGTGCCCTGACCAACACCCTTCTCTCCTCCCCGCTGTGCCCACCTTTGTTTTGGGGGGCTCATAGGAGAGGGCAAACCCAGCTCAGAATTCCTGCCTGGGATCCTTGAGGGACTGAGCAGCTCACAGGGAGCAGCTGTGGATGGCACAGACAAGTCTCTGCTGTCTGGGGTCTTGGAGGAAGACGGTGGCTCCTCAAGTCAGGAGCTGACAGAGGGGTACCAGAGCATCCCTGGGAAGCCATGTCCTGCGGCCTCTGCAGCAGAGGGCTGCTCCTATCTGCTCCCCCTGGTGCAGGACCACAGAGCCTGGCGTGGCCACTCAGCCCCTGGGGGTTTGGCAGAAGAGCTCATGTGAGTAGGGATCACAGGACACGGCTCACTGGGTCCTGCCCATCCCTCCACAGCACAGCCGCGAAGCACTGAAGAAAAAAGCACTTCTCATCTTGCCTTAAAATCTAGCAATTTGGTGAAAGAGAAGCATTGTTTTCTCCTCTTCAGCCCACTTACTTCTTGCCCTTGGTGCTGCAAGTCACATCTCGGAGAGCTTGAAAGCATATCCCTTTCTCACTTGTGGGGGAAACTGAGGCACGGGAGCGTCAGGAGGCTTGTTCAGTGCCCAGCAGATGTGAAGCCAAAGCCAGCATCGCTTGACCCAAAATACTCTGAGCTTTGTTCCTGTTGCTGATCACCTGGGGAAGCGACTTGGTGCCCGCAGGGGCCATCCCCACCCCACCTGCCCGGCTGGGGCATGGAAGTGGAAATGCCCTTTATGCTGTGCTGAGTCCAGATCACAGCTGAAACCACCGGAGTCATGACACAGACACCAGAGAATGACTCCCAGGGAGGAGATGAGACTGAAAAACATTGCCATAACCCCGCAGAGCCTGCTCCTGTCTGCAAGGGTAAGGAGGCTCAGGATTCCCCCTGCCTGGGAGCCCAGGAGAGCCGACCTCATCCCCGGAGGACCCCGCGTCTCATGCCAGCCTCTCCCACCACGACGCGCTGCCTGCAGCAGGGCAGGCTGCCCTCGAGAGCAGCTCCACGCACGTTCTCCTGCCGGAGTAACCTCGCCAAACGCAAGCCAGACCTTTTCTGCAGATAAACATCTCTTGCTGCAAAAATGCCATGGGTGGGGGAAAGGAGGGAGAAAGGCAGATGAGAACACCGCACCCCCAGCTGCTTCCCTGACCGGAACCTGACCTGGTCCACAAGCAGAGGGACCTTTCCCGCAGAGGTGTGCTGGGTTTCTTCTCGTGGACTCTCTCCCTGCCCATTTGTTAGACCTCGCTCAGGCACCGTGGTCCCTTCTGAAAAACGTGCAAAAACTCACCCCGAAACAGGAAAGCATTTTGTTTGCAAATTAGTGCATGGAACAGCAAAGCTTTTCGTTGGAGTTAAGTTACCTTCCTCGTAACCATGAACTTTGGATGTTCCTGGGGTCGGTTTCTCTCCCTCTCACGGCTCCTTCCCACCACACGGGCAGCTGGGCATGTCCTGCAGACCCTGGGAGAACGGCAGCGCTGGAGATCCCGGAGTTTGCTGCTGTGTCCGGGCTGGTGCTCAGGGGAATGTTTCTCGCCTCTCGTGACTCGCGGAGGTCTCTCCAAATGGAGCGATTGGTTATATAGAAAATCGCAGGGCTCCCCCTGAGCGCAGCCCCTGCAGCCAATAGGCGAGGCGCGGGACGGGGATGGAGGAGGAGGGCGAAGCAGAAGAAACGCGGGATGGCTCCGTGAAGGAGATGAAAATAATAAACAAATAAAGCTGGAGGGGGAGGGAGGGAGCTGGGGGAAGGCTGCTGACCACAGAGCAGCGTGCCTGCTTGGAACGTAGTAGTGACGGGCTAGGAGGAGCCCCGTGGCTGTGCTTGGGTGAAGGAAGCCACAGCCCTGACCACATGTGGGGAAAGGAGGCATCAAAGCCCTCTCTGCCCGGGGTGGGTAAAGCCAGCTGCTCCACCTGGAGCTTCTGAGGAAGTGTTCAGGAGCAAGAGGACTACTGCAAGCAAGGCAGAGGGGACCTGTGGTTTCCATTCTAGCAGAGAGGACAGAGTATAGGAAGTCCTTATGGAGGTGCTGGGGAAGGAGAAGCCTCCCTTTTCCCGGTAACCTCAACTATAGAAGCTCACATTAAAATATTGTTGTACGTATAGCCCGTTCCAGCCTTTTTTTCTGAGTGAATCCAGACACAAGAATAGATTAGACTCCCTCTCACCTTGAGACCTGGCCAAAGATGCGAATGAGGAGTTGACCAGCCTAGCTCTTCTCTGCGGTGAAGATTTGTAAATAGGGTAGAGATAATCTGTGTTGGTTGTTTGGGAGCTTTCTTCCTTCTTTGTGTGAAAGCAAATTATCTGTGTTTCTCCACTGAAGCATTTCCACGATTTCTTGAAGACTTGATGAATCAGAGCTGTGGATAACCCATAGAAAAGTTATGCCTTTATTTACTGCAGGCCCTTGTTTATCGGAGATGACTCCTCACTCAGAATAGTGGAGAACAAAACCTCCATTCAGACTCTGCTCTCTTCATCCTAGCAAGCGTCCCAGCCTGGAGAGCCCATCTTAGGGGTCTGGCATCCCCCCATCTCTCCATCGCTGCTCAGGTCTTGGCACATGCCTGCTCTGCAGACAGAGATGTGATAGCACGTGGACAGACGTGTCCCCAACAGCACTTTGGTCTCACCAGCTCGGGTGCCAGAAGCAACACACGTGACAGGCTGGTGTGGAGGGATCTGGTTTTCTTGTTTTGTTTTTATTTTTAAGTTGATTGTTTGATTTGTAACTGTCACTTTATGGTTTTTTTGGGGGGAGTAGGATGCTTATGGAGTCTGCTGGAGGATCCTGTTTCTCACTTTCTTAGCTGACATTGCCATGTAGTGTTTAGGCTTGGCCATTTTGCTTTCTTTTCTCCAGCTTCAATCTTCCTTGCCCATCTTGTCTTGGCGTGTGGCAGACCACATGAGCCTCTGAGGATGGAACTGTAGGGTAAAACCAGCTAGTGGTCTGGGCTGGATGGGTACAGCCCTTCTCTGGCCTCGCTTCAAGGGCAGCCAGCTGGTCCCCCCCCTGTTTTGGTCAGTGGTGCTCAGAGATGTCTCCAGCATACAAGCACGTGTCTCAAAGTTAACTCTGGACCTCAGAGAAGCGCTTCTGTACCCTGATGGATGGCTGTGACATGGAGGCTGGGCCTTCAGTCTGGCCTGGGGTGGGAGCAAACAGGTTCATTACCAACTAGTGTCTTTGCAGGGCATCAGGAGGTGACCTCCCACCGTTCCCTAAGTGTGTCTGCCCCTCTGCATGCTTCCACTCCCTGGGCAGATCAGGAAATATGCACCTCACATAGCTCATCTCGTCCTAGGGCAGAAGTCACAGCGCATGGGTTGGTGCCTCCTTTAACCCTTTGGCCAGCTTTTCCTTGGCTCTCTTCCCAGAGCACACGATTCCGCATGGCACCTCTCCTCCCGACCCCACTGGGGAAGTATCCTGCAGTCCTATTCTGGGACAGTCATGTTTCTGCATGTGACAGAGGGATGAATGGACCTTTCTGTTCTGCTGGAGACAAAGATCGGCTCCAGCCCCCTTCGGAGACCCCAGGAAAAGAGCAATCTTCTTGTACAGTCAACTAGTGTCCTGGAGACACAATTCAGTTTCAAGGCTGACGTTAAGGGTCACTTAAACTATCAGAATGAAGAGGCTACTTCTGAATTAAGCCACGGCACAATCCAGCAATGCAGCATCGTGCAGGCAAGCAACAGCGTCCTGGGATCCGTTTCGCACAGGCTGCCCTTCCATTTAGAAGATGACAAGTCAAGGAGAATTCATTTGGCTTTCTGCTGCTGTTTGTGCTTGACTGATTCCCACGCGAGCAGCACAGAAGGTGGCTTGGCGAGATTGGCTGGTCTCACGCATGGCGAGCTCAGAGGAGCCATAGCTCGTCGAAACACCGACTGCTCATTGATACATTTGATGAGAAGGAGGACCGATACTTTGTCTTCACATTGCCTTTAGGGCAGGTCGATTGGTCTGCAGCCTGGAGCTCAGATTTCATTTGGAAATCAGACACACTCTCAAGTTCTGGGGAGAGCATCTGGACGAGATCCTACTAAAGACCATCATCCATCTGTCAGTGTCTCCTGCTAATGCTTCAGTTGTATTTGTTGAGAAGAAAGACAGATCCGTGTTGAAATGAAATACCGCAGTCTTATCATATCACAAGAAAGAGCACATAGCTTTTGCTTTTAACTTAGGGAGCTGCTGGAAGGATGACCTCTGAAAACTTGCTTCTGCAGCTAAACTTTAACGGTTTCTGCAATTTATTTTCTGTGCAAGAAGCTAAGGTGTGGAAAAATCACTGTCTTTGCATGGAGTGTAGGTGTCTTGAGTACCTGATTCATCTCTTTGATTTGTCCAGTGCTCATTCTCTCACATCCCTTT
>Ga0181612_110094_pt1 | contig 19645 bp, 21 predicted proteins | sample HoacroProtozoa21_FD_119630 | JGI IMG/M metagenome (GOLD analysis project Ga0181612, IMG submission 119630) | Hoatzin crop microbial communities from Cojedes, Venezuel. Combined Assembly of Gp0051906, Gp0051904, Gp0051908 | reverse complement strand
GCTTCTTGTACTGCTCAATCTGCTCCCGGATAGCCTCTAAGTCCTCTTTCTTCATATCGCAGAGGTTACACTCATATCCCAAAACTCCGTAAGCTGCTACTGCATAACGAGCATCCAAAGGCGTTACCCGAAGAGTCTGATGATTGGGAACTGAGGAAACATGGGCCGTTACTGTCGACATGGGATAACCATAGCTATATCCGTTCTGAATCCGAAGCCGGCTTACCGCATCCGTATTATCGCTGCCCCAGATCTGGGGGAAGTAAGAAAGAATTCCCAAATCGAAACGGTTGCCGCCGGCGGCACATCCTTCGAATAAAATTTCCGGAAAACTTTCTGTTAAATCCTTCATCATGCGGTACACACCCATCATATAACGGTGTGCCACCTCCTGCTGACGCTCCGCCGGCAGATACTGAGAATAATAATCCGAAAAGATACGGTTCATATCCCACTTCACGTAGGAAATATTTGCAGAGGAAAATACCTTTTTCATCTGCTCTGTCATATAGGAAACCACTTCCGGATTGGCAAAATCCAGAATCCGCTGATTCCGTCCCTCGGAATGATTCATTCCGGGAATCTCCATACTCCAGTTGGGATGTGCACGATACAAATCACTGTCCACATTAACCATTTCCGGCTCCACCCAGATTCCAAAATCCAAGCCCAAAGCATTCACCTTATCACAGATACCGCTTAAGCCTCCGGGAAGTTTCTTAAGATTCGGCTCCCAGTCTCCCAGGGCCCGCTTATCATCGTTACGCTCTCCAAACCATCCGTCATCCATAACGAACAGTTCCACGCCCACTTCCTTTGCTTTCTTTGCCAGAGCCAACAGTTTGCCCTCATCGATATCAAAATAATTGGCTTCCCAACTGTTTAAAAGTACCGGGCGCTCCTTGTACTTCCAAACGCCTCGCACAATATGCTCCCGTACAAAAGCATGCATTCTGTGACTCATGCCGGTATATCCCTGCTCAGAGAAGCAAAGAACTGCTTCAGGAGAACAAAACTCCTCATCCGGCTCCAGTAAAAATGCAAAGTTCCTGGGATTAATACCAGATAAAATCCGGCTCTTTTCAAAAGAATTTACATCTACGCAACTGTAGTGGTTGCCGCTGTATACCAGATTAAATCCCATACAAATTCCTGCATCCTCTGTGGTATCCGCTCTAGATACCATAAAGAAAGGATTGGAACGATTAGAGGAAGATCCGGTAAAAGAAGAATTTACAAAGGTTCCGGCAGAAACCACTGTATCACGCTTTTGCATCTCCTTGGTCCAGCCGCCGTTAAAGGTACTAACCTTAAGTCCGCTTTTATTTACATCCAACTGCATGGACATTAACCGGCGAAGGGAAACCTTCTCCCCGCTGTCATTTATAAATACACTGCGACGGGTAATCACATCACAGTCCTCAAAGGTGTAATAATGAAGTTCCAAATGAAAGCCATGATTTACATCCTTTAAACGAATGATCAGGTGATCTGTCTCACCGCTTTCATCGTAGGAGGAAGGAAGCCCCGGAATCTCGTCTTTTCCTTTTAAGACCTCATACCCTTCAAATACAAAGTCCGTGGTGGTACTGCCGTCAGCACATACCACCTCAACAAAAGGCTCCCGAATGTCGCCCTTCCCATAGCCGCTGTACTCTAAGCACATATCCTCCAGGGTATATGCCGTATGATCATTGTCGTAGGCCACCGTATTTCCCGGGCCGAAGAAGTGCTTTTCCTTAAGGCCTCGCTCATCAATGATGGGAATCCGCTTTCCATAATAAATATGCTCTAACTGTCCGGTCTCCAGCAAAGAAAAAGCATAGGTGGTATTCTTTGTATGAAGCACAAACAATTTTCCGTCATTTTTAATTTCGATCATAAAATCCTCCTTGTATCAGGGCGGGTTTCATGCCCCTTTTTCCAGACGTGGGGACATACCACGTCTAATATATTATAGACTATCCCTTTTTTATTTGCTACCAAATGACAAAAAAAGAAGCCGGCAAACACCGACTTCTTTCATGGATCAAATCTTATGCTTTGGTACTTTTCTCCAGGTCGCTAAGCCGCTCCTTAATGCGGTCTAACACTTCAGAGGGAACCGAACCATCCCGGTACAAATCCTCTAAATTTCCTTCGGATTTAAGCAATGCGGTTACATCCAACCAACTGCCCCGATGAAATTCCTCATCGAAAATAGCGAAAATCTCACGGTTAGATAATAACTCTGCAAGAGACATCTCCTGTAACTTCATATCTACTCCCACTTAATTATACACGAGACAGATATTCACCTGTTCTGGTATCAATCTTAATTACATCATCCTGATTTACAAAAAGAGGAACGTTAACAACTGCTCCTGTCTCAACCGTAGCGGGCTTGGTAGCACCGGTAGCGGTATCACCCTTGAATCCGGGCTCAGTATCGGTAATCTGAAGCTCTACAAAAAGAGGAGGCTCAACTGCGAATACCTGTCCCTTATGAGAGCAAACCTTAACCATTTCATTCTCTTTTACGAACTTAAGAGCATCGCCAATCTCCTCTTCGGATAAAGCAATCTGATCATAGCTCTCAACATCCATGAAATAAAAGAGACCGCCATCGTTGTAAAGATACTGCATATCCTTACGATCAATATGAGCGGTGGGGCACTTCTCGGTAGGACGGAATGTCTTCTCCACAACGCCGCCACTCTTAATATTCTTAAGCTTGGTACGAACGAAAGCAGCTCCCTTTCCGGGCTTTACATGCTGGAACTCGATAATCTGATAAATATTATCATCTAACTCAATGGTTACACCGTTACGAAAATCTCCGGCTGAAATCATAAACTCTTCCTCCTAAAATCATTGTGATAAAAATCATCTTGTCTATTTTATACGAAACTGCCCCTCATTGCAAGAGCAGGCCCTTCTGTGCTTCCGTGATATCATTCACAAATCATGCATGAGAATTCCACGCACATTATCGATTCTCAATCTCGTGAATCATATCAATGCGGTCCTGGTGCCGTCCACCCATAAACTCCGCATTTAAATAGGCGCTGACAATATCCTTCGCAGTCTCCACACCCACAATCCGGGCTCCAAAAGCAATGATATTGGCATTGTTATGCTCTTTCACCAAATGAGCAGTGGTAACATCGGAGCAAACCGCTGCACGAACACCCTTAACCTTATTGGCTGCAATGGAAATGCCCACTCCGGTTCCGCAAATCAGCACACCACAGTCTGCCTGACCATCCGCCACATAGCGTCCCACTTTTTCACCATACTCCGGATAATTACAGCTATCTGTGGAATCCGTTCCAAAATTCACAACTTCATGACCGAGAGACTCTAAATAAGTCATAATTTCCTTTTTCATCTCCACTGCCGCATGATCGTTTCCAATGGCAATTTTCATTTTAAACTCGCTCCTTCTTCCTTTAAAGGTGCCTTTCTTACTGCACCTCCTGCTTTTTTATACAGGCCGTAAGCCCCTAAAATCACCGCCTCCAACAGACGTTTCAAAATAATCTGAATTTCCTCGTGCCATTTTTTCACCGGACGCACCATAATATTCCGGACTCCTGCCCGGTTAGCCCCCCAGATATCCGTCAAAATCTGATCTCCGATAAACAGCGTATTTTCCCTGTTGGTCCCCATACGCTCCATGGCTTCCACGTAGCCTTTGGGAGAGGGTTTTCCTGCCAGATACACATAACCAAACCCTCCCACATCCCGGCAGAAATCCCGGACACGAGGCTCTTTATTATTAGATACAAACATAAAAAAATAACCCAGATGATTGAGATAAGAAAACAAATCCTTGGCCTGCTGATCCGCAGGTGCATTATGAGGCACCAAAGTGTTATCCACATCAAAAATCAGTCCCCGGTATCCTTCCTCATACAACCGATGAAAATCAATATCGTAGGTACTGCTTACATAATCATCGGGAAACCAGCCGTATTTTGCCATGGCTTACCTCCCATGAAAAACTCACAATTTGGTATTATAGCAAAGAAAAGAGCAAAAAAAAAGCGGCCGGCTTACGCCAACCGCAAAAACTCTAAATAAGGAAATCCTCGCTTCCACGTCCGGAGAATGTATTCTCTCCATCGAACCGGGACTCACCTACGAAGAACTGATACTGATGAAGTACCTCATCCTTCTGCATATCGGAGATAGCCTTCTCCACATCCAATGTCTTAAGATCGGAAGAAGAAGTCCTCAAATCGAAATTGACTTCCGGTCTGTACTGCTCCGCATAATCATAAGCGCCGAAAGTCTGCTTAGCCCGAATGGCATCAAGTTCTTCCTGCGTCTTCTGTGTGCTTTGACCAGTAGTCTCAGCTGCCTGTGTCTCCTGAGAAGAAGTCTTCTCAACAACCTGGCCGTCAGAAACCTGTGGTATTTTGTCTGCGTTATAAAAACCCGAATAAGGACGAATTCCAGAAATATTCATATATGACGCTCCTTATAAGATGGTTTACATCTCTTCTACACCACATATATCGGCTGGATATTGATAAACTTAACCCCTATTTCAAAAAAAATCAACCTTTTTGCGAAAATTATTTGTGATCGGAATCCAACATCTTCTTCAACTCATTCATGAAGGTGTTTACATCCTTGAATTCACGATATACAGATGCAAAACGAACATACGCAACGGCATCCACATCCTTGATCTTATCCATAACAATGGATCCGATATCATCGCTGGGAATTTCCTTGGCCTCACGGCTGAAAATCTCTGCCTCAACCTCATCCACCATCTTGGTAATCTGATCCACAGATACGGGGCGCTTATGGCAGGCCCGTAAAATACCGGCTTCGATCTTGCTGCGGTCGTATTGCTCCCGGTTATTATCCTTCTTAATAATAATCAAAGGAATGGTCTCCACCTTCTCATAAGTGGTAAACCGCTTACCGCAGCTGTCACACATACGTCTTCGACGAATGGAACTATTATCGTCGGCGGGTCTGGAATCAATGACCCGGGTATTATCGCTGCTGCAAAAAGGACACTTCATGTTTCTCCTCCATTCGGCCACTAAATCTTGTTACAAAGTGGCAATACACTCCAAGACTTAGTATACTAAAGCATCCCTCCATGGTCAAGCCTTACACAGTGAGAAACCCGGCATTCAGGGCAAAACTTATACATTGAAACGGAACAAAATAACATCTCCGTCGTTTACCACGTATTCCTTGCCCTGAAGGCCTACCAGTCCCTTTTCCTTGGCGCCGGCCATACCGCCGCATTCCACCAGTTTCTCAAAAGGAACCGTCTCGGCACAAATAAAGCCCCGCTCAAAATCCGTATGAATCTTACCTGCTGCCTGAGGAGCCTTGGTACCTTTCTTAATGGTCCAGGCACGACTCTCGTCCTCACCGCAGGTCAGATAGGAAATCAATCCCAAAAGATCATAACTTGCCCGGATCAGCTTATCCAAACCGGAACTTTCAAGTCCCAGATCCTCCAGGAACATCTGCTTCTCATCATCGTCCAGCTCACTGATTTCCTCTTCGATTTCGGCACAGATTACAAAAACGCCGCTGTTTTCTTTCTTTGCAATCTCCCGAACTGCTGCCACATGCGGATTATTGGCTCCGTCATCTGCCAAATCGTCCTCGGATACGTTAGCTGCATAAATCACCGGCTTTCTGGTCAGAAGGTTAAAGGAATCCAAAATCGCCTCTTCATCCTCATCCTCCGGCTCAAAAGCCTTTGCCAGATTCCCATCCTCTAAGAAGGGACGAAGTTTCTCCAAAAGAGCCAACTCGCCTGCCAGGGACTTGTCATTTTTTGCCTGCTTTGCCACCTTAGCATAACGACGTTCCAGAATCTCCATATCGGAAAACAAAAGTTCCAGATTTATGGTCTCAATATCTCTTGCAGGATCCACACTTCCATCTACATGAACAACATTGGCATTTTCAAAACACCGTACCACATGAACAATGGCATCCACTTCCCGGATGTTTGCCAAAAACTGATTGCCTAGGCCCTCACCCTTGGAGGCTCCCTTTACCAGACCTGCAATATCCACAAATTCAATGGTAGCCGGAGTCACCTTCTTGGAGTGATACATTTCTCCCAGCACCTTAAGTCGTTCATCCGGCACTGCTACCACGCCCACATTGGGATCAATGGTACAAAACGGATAGTTGGCGCTTTCCGCACCGGCCTTTGTCAATGAATTAAACAACGTACTCTTTCCAACGTTTGGAAGTCCTACAATTCCCAGTTTCATTTTATTTCCTCTTTCCTTATGTTTTAGGCACGACTTGCATTATAGCACAGTGAATCCCCTTTGAAAAACAAAAGCTCTCACCCCTCTGTCTCCCCATCCAAAATATCTGGAATAAATATTTCTGTTGTAAAACAATCCCCGGACACTTCATATTCATAGCTTCCGTCATACTGTTCCAACACACTTTTCACATTTGAAACACCATACCCATGACCAGCTTCTTTTTTATGAGTTTTAAGGCGTCCTCTTTCCTCAACAACGAGATTCTTCACAGAATTTTTAATTCGAAGAACCATGGCCCGGTTGAAAAACTCTGCTTTTACCGCCACATATTTATCCTCGCACGCATCGGCTGACTCAAAAGCATTTTTCAGAACATTGGAAAAAACGGTACAAAGATCCATTTGAGACATCCTCAGAGCATCAGGAATTCGTCCTTCCCATTGACACTGCACCTTAGGAAATTGCTTTTGAATCTCTCGAAGAAGCACATTTACCGTTGCATTCCCGCAAAGATTCTGAAACTTTATCTTTTCGGATTGAAGTGCCAATTCGTCCAGATATTTTTTCAGCCCTTCAAAATCCCCTTCCTCCCCCAAATGCCTCATGCAAAGCAAATGATTTTGAAGATCATGACGAAAAGCCTTTGTTTCCTCTTCTCTCTGCAGCAGCGATTCATAATATTTCTTCTGTTCATCAAACAGACTGTTTCTATATCCCAGCGCCATATAAAGTTCTTTTTCTTTACTTCGGTGCCTGGATAAAAGCACCGCCGTCATCATTAATATAAATACGGAAACAAGACTTCCCAGCGCGAATTTCCACACCATATCCGTCGCCGTGCCCTCCAACAAATAAAATTGCTGGATAGAAAACAAGTAAAAGGCTATTCCAACAAGACCAATCAAAAAAATCCAAATATATTCTTTATAATCGTGTTTCTCGTCTCCCTGTCGCCGTTCCCGCCAGGATATATAAGAAATCACCAATACTAACGGCACCGGAAGCAAATTCAATAAAAACATACCAAGAGAAATCCGGGAATAGCTTTGCTTATCAATGGAAAACGCAGATGCAATCACCAAAGACAGCATCATTTCCGCAATACATATTGCAAAATAAAAAAGGGATATTAACCAGAATTTCCGAAATGATTTTAAACTGCACACTAAAGCAATCAGGACACATACAGCATAGAGAATTTCTCTAAAATCTCCTGCAAAATAAGAAAGGACATTAAACACGACATAAAAACCCACAAAAGAGCATAAAACTCTTCTCTTGGAAAGCAAGCCAAATAAACACTGCCCCAAAAGGCACACTTCCAAGAACTCCACCACAAATAATAAATTATAGTATAATGTTTCACTCATTATTCATACCTATAAGCATGAGCTTTTACATACTGACGAAACTGCTCTCTTACGACTGCCATTTTTCGCCGGGACACGTCCAGTTCCTCTCCGTTTTCCAGAAGAAGATATTCGTACCCGACCTTACGAACATAATATAGCGACACCAGAACCGATTTATTGATTTTTATAAAATCATACGGAAGCAGTACTTGCTCCATATCTGACAAACGAAAATTGGTTTCCAGCACTTCGTCCTTTGTATGAATATAAACGTGACGATTGGCCGCTTCCACATATAGAATCCGCCGGGCAGGAATCCCGTAATCCCCGTCTGCTGTTTTAACCGAAAGAACCCCCCGCTTTTGAATTTCCTCTTCTATTGCAAAAGTCGCCTCCAAAAAAGACTCTTTCTGAATCGGCTTACGCAGATATCGATAGACCTGTACACGAAACGCCTGCTCGTAAAAATCCGAATGGGACGTTAAAAACACAACATAACTTCCTTCATCCCGTCTCCGGATTTCTTTAGCCACCTGAATCCCGCTGATATCCGGCATATCAATATCCAAAAAAATAAGATCGAAATGTCGGGAATCCTCCAGTAATTTTGCTCCGCTCGAAAATGTCTGAACCTGATATTCCGGTTTCTGCTGTTCTATCAATCCGCATACAGCATCCGTAAATATTTTTTCATCATCACATACTGCTACACGTAATCGCAAAAAAAACCTCTCCCTTATCCTTTTATAACCCGTAAAAGTTATATTTAGTATAAGGGAGAGACTCCTTCATTTCAATAAAAGCCTAGGAAAGTTCTCGCTTTCTCATTAATTTAAAATTAAGGAACATAAGAATAGTCCCTGTTACCACACAAGTCAAAAACCCCGGAATCAAATCCTCCGCCGAGGAATGAATAGCAGATGCAATTTCTCCATACCGAAAAAACATCACGTATTCCGAATGCTCTTCAACTCCAAACGCATTCAATATTGCAACATTTATAACAGCCGACAGAACTCCCCAAAGAAAGAAAAAGAAAATTCCAAAAAGAATAAAATAGGGAAGTCTTTTAAATAACTGCATCCAAAACATCCAAAACCAAAAGTATACCTGACCGCAGATAACACCCAGGAATAATGCTCGAAAAATATATACAGCCATTCCCAGAACTCCCATATCGTAAACATATCCCTGAGCATTATCCAGACATATGCCCAGCAGCAGGTTAACGATCATATATATTAAAAGTACAAACGAATATACCCCCCACTTCCCCAACAAAAAATTTCCATCCGCATTCGGAAGGGAGCTCCCGATTTGTCTTATTTTCCCGCTGTAATCTATGGCGGCAGAAAAAACAAAGAGAAGGAATGAAAATAAAATGCTATTCATTACGGAAAGTCCATAGGCCATAAAGGAAGTCTTTTCAATGGTTCCCGGAAAGATTTCCTGCATGAATCCTTGAAGCACGTAGTTTAAGAGAATATACAAAATCATTCCACTCTCAAAAATATAAATCCATTTAGCTTTTTTCAGAAGAAACAATTCTGCATTCCATCGATTTTTCATATTCGTTTTCTCCATCTAATAAGAATTCCCCTGAATTTCCTGATACATCTCTTCCAAAGAATTTTTAATAGCGCGTATCCCCACAATCGAAGTACCAGACTGCACCAAAATAGCCATAATATCATTCCAGCTAATATTTTCCCGCTTCGGAATCAAAACCCGATGTTTTTCTACTCTGACATTATTCTTTATAAGTTGTTCTGCTATCTCCGAAGGCACCTCTTCTTTCAGGGATATTTCAAGAATTTCCTCCCGACAATTCCCTGTAATTTCCTGTAAGATTTTACCGTTCTTCAATACTCCGATTCGATCTGCCATTCGTTCCAAATCATCCAACAAATGAGACGATATTAAAATCGTTGCTCCTGTCTTATCCCTCCAGTTCAAAAGAAACTCTCTCATATGAATCTTTGCCAGAGGATCCAACCCGTTAAAGGGCTCATCAAGCACTAGAAACGTTGGCAAAGTACTTAATGCCATGGCAACCCCCAGTTTCTGCTTCATTCCAAGCGAATACAATCCCGCCTTTCTTCCTTCGTCAGGATTTAATTCCACCGCATTTAAAATCTCTTTTATTAGCGAGGAGTCTTCTTTTCCATATACTTTTTGACAATAAGTCATACAATCCCGAGCACTAAGATTTTCCGGAAACACCGGACGTTCAATAAGACATCCAATACTTTCTCCTTTTCCCCGAATTTTTTCACAGATATCCTCTCCGGAATCCGGAAGCGAACAACCACACAAAATGCGAATGAGCGTAGTCTTCCCTGCACCGTTTTCCCCCACCAGACCATATATACTTCCCTTTTGAATTTCCAGGTATAAATTCTCCAGGACCTTATTTGTTTTATATGTCTTACTTATGTTTTCAATACGAATCATTTCCTACTCCCATTTTTTCACCAACATACGAACCATCTTATGAATCGAACCATACCTGTCTTTCAATTGATTCTTTTCCTCCGCTGTGACGCATATTCCCTGGTCAATCACCACAATACGATCTGCCAACTGTTCACAAAAATCCACGTCGTGGCTGGAAATCAAAACAATCCGATTTTGTTCTTTTATTTTCTTCAAAAGATCCACCAGCATTTGAATTCCCATAATGTCCACACCGTTCGTTGGCTCATCCAGCAAAAGGATTTCGGGCTGATACACCTTTATATAGGAAAGACATAATCGTTGCTTCATTCCTCTGGAATATTCTTTTACAAGCTGTCTTGCCGCTTCTCCCAAGGAAAATTCTGTAAGAATCCCCTGCAGTTTCTCCTCTGTATAAGAAATTCCATAGATTTCATGCATATAGGCCAAATTTTCCAACCCCGTCAAATATTCCATGCAAACCGGCTCATCCGGCAAATAAAAAAATTTCCTTTTCAAATCATCTTCGTAAGGCATGGAAATCTCGGTATCATCCAGCCGCACATCTCCATCATCCTTTTGTAATAATCCCGTAAGAATCTTAATCGTAGTAGTTTTTCCTGCTCCGTTAGGTCCCAGCAAAAAAACAACCTCTCCGGAATTCACCTCCAGATGTAATCCTTTTAAAACTCCCTTCTCTCCATACACCTTTTGAAGATTTTCTACTTGAAGTTTCATTCCTTCACCCCTTGAAAAAACTCTGTCTTAAGGTTCCAAACAATAACCCACAATGATAAAAGCAAAAATATCACTGTGCAAATGGTGTATGGCATACCACTTTGAGAAAAAAGGCGCCCCACTACGGCAAAATACAAAGCGCCTAGGAAATTTTGCATCGCAGCCACCAATAAGATTGGAAATGTAAGTTCAAATATTACGGCATATTTCATCTCATCACCCTTATCGATTTCTCTCCTTATAAAGACGCGAACAAAAATCCATACCACCACAGAAGTAAGAAACAAATTTAAAAATCCCATAAAAACCCGAAATGGAATCTGCACAAAGAGAGAAAAAACTGCCGCCAGTAAAATTTCTGACGCTTCATATATCTGAGAAGTTCTTCCGCTTTCTTCCGCAATGTCCAGTAAAATTCCCTCCATAAGGCTGCTGTCAGAGCAAAATTGAACTGAAAGAAGCACCACAGAAGCCGCAAATACAAATAATATAAAAAGTCTATTTTTTATAAATTTTGACACCATTTTCATAAGCCCTCCTTTAAAATAGAAATCACACCTGCCTCAATCATTGCCGCAGCCAAAAGCAGAAGTATTATGGCAAAAATCAGTTTCAAAATCTTTTGTAGTAAAAATAAAATAATTTCTCTCCCACTTCTGTCTGACTTATTTTTTAACAGAACCCCAATCCAGGGAAACGCACCAATACTTCCACTCAATATAAGAGCCGGAATTTCCAATATTCCATGAGGAACAATGCGAAGAAATATTTCTCCTGTAGACATAAAAGACAAAGCATTCCATAGAATCTCTCCTGCATAAAATCCATTAAGGAAAAGTTGAATTATATTAAACACCCCGAAACTTACTATCCCTGCAATATGAAGCAACAGAATCTGAACATTATTTATAAAAATCTCCGCAAACGACAAATTGACCGTTTCCATATTTTTCTCAGGTTGCAAGTTTGAAGCAAGCGCTCCCCCCAGTACCAACGACGTTACAAAAAGAAGACTCATTAAAACCAGAAAAGTACAGAAATATTTTTTATAAAGAAGCTGAATATTCTCCACAAAAGCACTCCTCTCTTCGTAAAAACATCCGGCTAATCCGGCTATTAACAAGAACAGCAACACCTAAAATCCCAATGCCAGCATAAAACAGAATATTTGAAAAAATCATATTCAATAATCCTAATGCCATCATTACTATGTATGTTCCAAAGAAAAATGAAAACATTCCAATCAACATATATTTTTTATTGGGTATATTCAGTTCATTTTCAAAGGAAGTCATATAAGAATGACTTAACATTCCAATAGAGATTTCCAAGGAACTAAATGCCACAGAAAGCATTAACGCTCCCGTCCCGTCAAGAAAAGAACTTTTCATAATTAAGACAGTTAAAAGAATCATAAAGGCATTATATCCTGCCATAAGCATGGACCAAAAACTCATACGCTGTCTTAAAATCTTTCCCGGTGTATATCCGGATAATATATAAAACAAAATATACTGACGTTCTTCTCCAATGCAAAACACTTCACTTACCATACGCATTGGAATCATAAGGTTAAAAATAATCAGCATTAAAAAGATAATGATCCTTTGATCTGTCATTGTTTGAAATGCAAACAATCGCATCAAAATCAAGGCCGCTAAAATCGCAATGGTTTGAACAAGGGAAACGAATATCTCCCTTCGAAGGATTCCCTTGTTTCGAAGCATTCGTAAATCCTTTTTTAAAACAGGATCTTTTATCCGTCCTGCAAAGACCTTTCTTCCAATCTTTCCTGCTTCCCGCCCTGTCTCACGCCTCTCGGCATCATCTTTCATCGGAACCACTGAAACAATGCAAGTTTTTTCCATCGTCTGATCAATTGCATATCCCTCCATGCCATGCAGAATCATTAAAATAAGAATTTCCGTCACCAATATCAAAAGCGTACGCCCAGGATTAAGGCATGCATCCTCTTGGAATACCCATTCTCGAATTTCTCGAATCATCATCCCGGAAAATCCTTTAATCTTATTTTGAATTTTCAGAAAAAAGACCGTTCCTCCAGCAAATGAAACCACCACCATCCCCGTGGTAAAAATCATTCGTTCCAGTGGAAAATTACTCGTTCCCCTGGCAATGCTCTTTAAAGAAACAAAACTTCGAAGTTTCATGCCAATAATGAAACTCAGCCATCCCGCAATATATGAAATTACGCCCCATATCACATCTCCAAGAGCCGTAACCAGAGATAATATAACCACACCGCCGCCTATAAAGTACAAAAGAAGTTCATCCATTTTAAACTTCAAAAATTTCACTCTGATAAACCACTGTATTTTCCCGGGATAGGTTTTTAAAACCGTTAAATTTCCCTCCCGGACAACATTTCCAATCTGCGGATTCCATACCTGAAGTCCCATGATTCCGGAAAGAATCACCCAGGCAACAGGAAACACCGTTTTAAATCCATCTAATAATGAAGCTACATAAAGGAGAATATAAAGGATGCACCAAATTCCCAGAAATAAACCTCCTTTTACACCGGATATTTTTTTGAAATTCCGTTGTCTGAAATATGTAAGTATTTCCAGTTTTAAAATTTGAAACATCCTCATTCCCCTTATTCCTTACCAGGCAATAAAACTTTTCTTTCCAAGTTTATATTTTTTCTTAATTACTGCTGCTCCTACGCCAAACAAAGCAACAATGGCCAACCCACCAACCACAGTAGCTCCTGCAATAGCAATCGCCGCAGATGCGGTAAGAGTTCCATTGGCAACACAAATCTGAATAATTGCAAAAATTGCCGATGCTCCTGCAGATGTAAGTCCGAATGTTCCTGTTAATAACATTGCAAATTTTGTTAAATCCATAATTTCCTCCATTCATTTAATCCCTTATCCCCGGCAAAAAATCCGATAGAACAATATATACGATCCAAGCATACGTTCTCCTCCTTTCCGTTTACTTTTTATATATTTATGTTATACGGCAGGAACTTTTCTCACAATGCCGTTGACTCAAAACCACCCACCGTTGACGCATTACGCACAGAATATCTAAAGAAACGCAAATCACCGACATTGAACTTCTATAAAAAAAGAGACAGCCCACGCTGTCTCTCATCCATTCACTGATTCCCTTTTTACAAAAATCAGAAATCCCGAATTTTCAGTTCAATCTCCTCTTCGGAAAGAACCCGGCACATTTTATTTTCAATATTATATACCCGCTGGCACATGGAAAGTACCGTCGGGCGGTGTGTGGTTACAATCACGGTACGGGGATAATTATCATTCATAATACTGCGAAGTACCCGGCGCTCGGTTTTTACATCCAAGGCACTGGTTGCCTCATCCAAAAGCAGAATGGGTGCCTTTAAAAGAAGGGCTCTGGCAATGGATAATCGCTGTGCCTGACCTTCGGAAATTCCGCCGCCCCGTTCCTTAATTTCGCTGTTAATGCCCTCCGGCATTTTTTCGACGAATTCATAGGCACAGGCTGCCTTTAACACTTCTATAATCTCATCGTCCGTGGCATCCGGTTTTACGGTACGCATATTGCCTGCAATGGTTCCGGAGAACATAGTATTGCCCTGGGGCACATAAGAGAAAAACAATCTGGTGGATGCTGAAAGAGAAAGCCTCTCTCCCTCCCGGGTGGGACTTTTCTTTTCCGCATGATAAGACTCGTATTGACTGCCATAACGGTTCTCTGAATCCTTTACCCGGATATATCCCTCACCGCCGGCAACATAGCAGCTGCCGCCCTGAGGCCGAAGTACGGAAAGAATCAACCGCAGCATGGTGGTCTTACCCTCACCGGATGGACCAACCAGGGCCACTATTTCATGAGGATGGGCTTCAAAGTTCGCATTTTTAAAAACTTCCGTTCCTGCATGATACGTATAACTTAAATCCTGCATGTAAAGGGAAATGCCCTCGCCGGCATATTTCTTTTCAAACTCCCTGGCCTCTTCCAGGCCGCTGTAATCTTCTTTGGGCATATCCAGCACATCCATCATTCGACGGGCGGAGGTGGCAATACTTACAGCCGATGGTACCAAATCTGTCAGGCTGCTTAAGGTACCGGTGAGATTATTCGACAGGGTTAAAAACATGGTCATGGTACCGTAAGTAATGGCTCCGGACCACACACGGTAAATTCCCCAGCCGTATGCAAAATAGGAAATAGCCAGAGAAACACACGCCATAATAATGGAAGTTACCATACTGAACTTCTGGTAAGTCATTTTCATATCCTTGTACTCAACCTGAAGTTCCCGCAATTGATGTACATAAGCCCCCACTAAGTTAAACGACTTAATGATTTGAATATTTGAAAAAGACTCCTGATTAAAAGAAGACATTTTGGCATTCATAGCTGCCGCCTTGTCGTTGTTTTCCCGCATTTTATTCATTAAAGAACGCGAGATAAACAACGAGAAGGGAAAGCCCAATAAAGAAATAACAGCGAATGTCCAGTCATTGGATGCCACCACAAAAAGTGCCGAGAAAAACCGGAAACTGTATACCACCAAATTCGGCACCCAGCTTAATACTCCGCTGGAAATCACAGAAGAATCACTGGCCCAGCGACTTTGTAAGTCACCGCTGTGGTACTTTGTAATAGACTCCCAGTCTGTTACCAGAATCTTCTCATACAAATCGGAACGAATTTTATTATCCACCCGGATCTGAATCCAACTGCTTAAATACCCGGACACCTGAGATACAATCAAGGATGCAACAGCATATCCTACCATCATAACAAAGTATTTAACCACTTCCCCTGTCTGATGGCCCGTAATAATATCCACCACATCCCTGGAAACGAAACTGCTTAAGAGAGAAAAAACAACCCCTGCAAATCCAATCAGGGTATACAAAATAATCTCCAGCCAAAAAGCCTTAACATAGGAATACACCCAAATGGTCTCTTCGATGAAGCCTTTGACACGCCCCTCTTTAATTTTCTGAATCAAAGTTTTTAACATTTATAAAACATTCTCTCTCTTCAAGTAATCTCTTACAGCATAAGCGGCATCCACATTCTTCCGGCAAGTTGCATGAATCAAAGGAACTTCCTTTGCCACTTTTTCTGCAAAAGCGTAATTTTGTCTGCTTAAGTCCGCATTCCAGGCAGGCGTTATAAACCGCTGTCCTACTGCCAGGGTGGATTCACTTACCTCTTCCATCACATTCTCCGGGCCTTGTCCCAAAAGCACAATGGCTCCCAAGGGATACGTGCCGGTCCTGTATCTCTCCGAGGTACCACACCAGGGAATCCCATATACCACATATTTTCCTTCCGGAGTCTGTCCCAATAGATTTAAATCTCCGTTAATATCCTCTGTCGAAAAAGCTTCCCGCCAAAAAGCTGTGTGGGTGGATTTCCCCATGCCGGAAGGACCGGAAAACACCAAAGCCTTTCCTTCGTAGAGAAGGGATGCTGAATGCATACAAAAGGCTCCCATACTCTGGGCTTTTAATAGGCAGGCTGCCCGCATGGCCCGAAACAACTCTTCCCGGGTATCTCCCTCCGCCGCCGGAAGATTAACGGCTGTATCGGAATAGGCCACCGTATGAAAGTCACTTTTTGAAATAATCATTTCCCGAATATGATGAAACTGGAGATACAGCACAATGTAATGGGTCTCATTTTCCATAACCAGCACATCTTTGTTCCGGTGTAAAATCCGACCTCTTAAAAACTGTTCCGGATCTCCCATTTGCACCCGAAAGAAAAAATCTCCCTGAGAACCTCCCTGCAAATTTTCTTCAAAGTCATGGCCGTGGACTTCGCCACCCACTCGAAATGCTTTCATAAACTCATGAATCAGATCCTCCGGTCCCTCATAATGCATTACCAAAGGACCAATGCCAAAAAGAATTTCCTCGTCACTGTGGGACTTTGTTTCACAAAATACGTCCTTCTCCAGCAGATTTTTCTGCTGTAGAAATTCAAGAAAATCCTGCAGCTCCTCCCGGGATATTTTTTCCTGTACACTCTCGTATAAATTTTCAAAGCTAATATCATCCCGAAGTTTTCTCGCAACAAAAGCGCCCTCCTCACTTAAGGAAAACGCCTTTTTATGATCGCAAAGTGCCTGTCCCACCGGAATGAAATAAGCACCGTCTTTTGTTTGTTGAAGATAATAATCCAAACTGAGTCTCATAATCCCTCCCGGACAACTGCTGTTTTCAGTATATCAAATCTATGGCAAAAAACATAGTTGCACAGCCCTTTCCATCCGTGCTACCTTGGTAGTAGAAAAAAGCAAGAGGGGACTTCTTATGGAAACACAAACCACGAATCACTCCGCTCCCACCAAAGACGTAGAGCGCTTGTTACAAGAGGATCAGCCGGTACAACTTCATGTCCGGGGGTATAGCATGTATCCTTATATTATTCCCGGAGAAGACTGGGTCATTATCGAACCTGCATCCTCCGGTAAAAAGGGCGACATCCTTTTGTTTCGACGGGAAGGAGAAATTCCCGATCTTCCCCAGGGGACCTTTATCTATTCCGAGACCCCGGGGCTTCTTGTGCTTCACCGGGTAATAAAAGTCACTCCGGAAGGATTCTACTTCTTAGGAGACAACCAGCAAAAAGTTCAAATCGAAGGTCCCATATCTCCTTCACAAATCCGGGGAAAAATGACCCGCCGCATTCGAAAAGGAAAAGAAACCTCCACAGACAGTTTCGAAAGTAAACTATACAGCAGTCTGTGGTGCATGCTTCTTCCTATCCGGCGTTTTCTCCAGCTTAGCATTCACCGCTTAAAAAATATCGGGAAATAATTCTACAAAAAAAGACCGGGGCAAACGCCTCGGTCTCTTTGATTATGATGTTGTAAAACAAATTACTTCTGATATCCGGTATCATCCAATACGGTAGATACAATATTCAGTCCGGATCTGTCACCGGTGGATACGGAAATATCGCCTAAGCCGATATTGTCACTTGCATTGTTGTGATAACCATACTTAATAACAAGTGTGTTGGTTCCGTTACCGGACAACAAAGTTCCTTGAGAGGATACGTAAGTTACTGCACGATCAAAGCTGATAGTCAGAACCTGACCATCACAAGCATGATCTGCTGCATGCTTACCATTAACCTGAATTACATAAGTCTCGCGTCCGGTCTCAGGTGTCTGATGAATATAAGCACTAACAGTATAGCAACCACTTCCAGTAGCATTGCTGGCAGCAAAAACACCCTCAGCCATTCCCTCTGTTTCAACAATCATTGGTTTCTTATACATGGCATTTCTCCTTTTAAATCTTCACCTGTATTTACAGAATAAGGGTACCTTATTCTTGTGTCCATCATAACACCCAAACCACAAAATGTAAAGGTTTGTATGTCATTTAATACACATTATTTTTCGAAAGTGGATTTTCTCGGAAGGATTTTTTTCAATATTCCCACCAATTCACCTTTTACCCGGTCATATTCACTGACAGAAGCGCTGTCATTAATACAGAAAATCTTTTTCTTAGGGTTATTCATAGCCTGAAACAGCCTTCTGTTGTCATCGGATAAATTATGATAAAAGAATCCTTTTTCAATATTTTCCGGTACAAAATCCCCGGAAAGTTTCTGCCACTCCCGAAGCAAATACTGATTCACATCCCGACGATCCCGGAATGGATGCATACAGGTCTCATGCAGCACTTCGCCTTCCTTTTCCCATAAGGTCTCATAGGTAGATTTCTTCAGGGGGCTAGGACCGTGCTGTGTATAAAAACCGGTATATCTGGGGAAGGCCAGTTCCAAAAGATTATATCCGAAATACAGCAGAGGATATCCCGGATGAAAATACTGTCCCCGGTGAGCCTTTACACATTCCCTCTTTGTAAAATGACGGGCCAGGGTCATGGAGTTATTTAAATAAATATAAGGCATATAATCATCCGACTCATTGGCCACAACCGGCTGAAAGGCCAGCATATCCACCGGATGGTTCTTCTTAAAAAAGTACTCCTCTTCCACCGGCCGAAGAATCACCATGTCGTCATTAAAATACACAAAGTTCTCCGAAAGGCCGGGAATCCGGTGAAAGTTTAACTCTATCACATTGGAATTAAAGGTGGGTAAATATTCCTCCGGAATAAAATCCCTGTGGTTTATGATTCGAAGTTTGGGATGATTCACATTTAACCACTTGGGCACATGTCCCCAGGTGACAAAATAAATATTCCGAACCCAGGGAGTATATTGCTCCACTCCGCGAAACCAGTACTGAAGGGTTTCCCAATCCCGATAGCGCTCATCTCCGCTGCCTTTTCCAAAAAGTTCATCACCCTCTGTTTTTTCCTGTGCCGCTTCCCCGGAGATTTTATTTCTTTCTTCTATCCAGGCCGGGTCGCTGCCGTCTACCCAGCTTATGACAAAATCAATTTCCTGTTTCATTTTATTCCTCCAGAATACGAAGTTCTTTTCGATAACGGCTTCTCTCCGATGCATTTTTCATAACAGAGCGGGTGGAAATATTCCGCTTGAGTTTTCGATTGTTAATCAAAAAATTCACATAGGTCTTCACCCAAAGCCCGGGCCATAAAACCACATACTTGGACAACTGTTTATTCTGCCGCACCATTTCCCCGTGAAACGCCTTAATAAGGCCGGTAATTCCTGCACTTTCTGCCTGAATCATGCGGCTTTTATCCATGCCTCCGAACTCTCCTGCGGAAAAAATTTCCTGAAGAAGATTCTCATAAACCTCCTCTGGAATATCCTGTCTTAGAAGGAAAGATACGTTTTCTTCCTTTATGCCAAGTTTCCGGACGCAAAGTCCCGTAATGGCCGCCGCAAAGGTAAGAAGTTTAGTCTCCTGTAAAAGGACATACATTTTTTCTT
>Ga0181612_171396_pt1 | contig 19647 bp, 9 predicted proteins | sample HoacroProtozoa21_FD_119630 | JGI IMG/M metagenome (GOLD analysis project Ga0181612, IMG submission 119630) | Hoatzin crop microbial communities from Cojedes, Venezuel. Combined Assembly of Gp0051906, Gp0051904, Gp0051908 | reverse complement strand
GGGAGGTGGTGGAGTCTCCTTCTCTGGAGATATTCAAGACCCGCCTGGACAAGGTCCTGTGCAGCCTGCTGTAGGTGACCCTGCTTTGGCAGGGGTGTTGGACTAGATGACCCACAGAGGTCCCTTCCAACCCTGAACATTCTGTGATTCTGTGAATCTTGGAATGGGTAATCTGTTGGTCTGTCCCTAGGTGAAGTTGAAGACTGAATGAAAACTGAAGGGGCAAAGTGGCATCTGGTGACCAAAGGGGTTCAGAGGAGGATGGAAGGGACATTTGGAAAGGAGGAAGAGCTACAAATTTCCTAAGAAAGTCAGCCAGTCATGTGGACATGGAGAGGAGGGTGTAATCATGCACCAAGGGTTCAAAGCAGCTGTGCTTTTTGGTGATTGTGTGCACCAGTCCCTCATGCTGATGCTTAAGAGGTCTGTATTCCATCTGATCTGTCCCCGTCTTAAATGTTATGGGGAAGAATTACTGGTGGCTTGTCACTAGGAGATGGGGCCAGAAAGGAATATTAGATTTCGGAGTGTGTGATTTAATTTCAGAGACCCACATTGGTATGTCATCCAAACCTCCATATCCTGGAAATTCTTTGGGCTATAATTTGGTTTCAGTGGATGTGGAAAGTAAGGAAACATTCACTCAAACCTTTTCTGCTCATCACTGTACACCCTAGTGTACGTGACATTTGGGGTTATACATTTCCCTCAGAGCTCCAGCTACTCACCTGTCCAAATGAAGAATTAATGTGACATGAACACAACAGAGAACTGTGCATGAAAATAATGTCCCTTAAGCACTAATTTATTTATTGGTGCTACACAGTTTCTAGTCATGTACAGAGCCTAAACTAATTTATTCTACCTGCTTCTTTGTATCTAACTTTTCATGACAAAGACCACACTTTGTTGCCAGCATTGTAATACAAGAATTAATAAATATGCAAAGTTATCTGTTATTGCTCAGAGTCATAAGTAATGAACATCTTGTATCTCACACTGTGATGGCTGTTCTTGTTTATCTCTCTTTGGCTTCTGTACTAGTGAGATTATTTTCTGTTATCCTTGCTTTGTGATTTATATTTTTGCCTTGTTTTAGAAGCTCTCTCCTGTAACAACTGCTGGGCACGTCTCTTGATCTTAAATACGAGCTACAGCTCATTAAAACTGCTCATTATTTTAAAATATTTTGCATAGATGCTTGGTAATAAATCTCATGCATTAGTAAAGAGCACATTTTTGTGCATATGGATATCAAACAGCATGTTCAAAGCTGGGCAGAAGAAAACTCCAAAAGACCTAACAGAGGTGGCTGGTGGTTGAATTACAAAGAAATGTGATTTAACCAAGACTGTTTTTCTAGCTCACATCCAGTTGTAATCGGGTGAAAAATGTCTGTTACTTTTTGAGCTTATCCTTACAAAAACTAGTAAACATAAAAAACACCTCTTCTGAGCAAGATTTTGAATGTTTTACTTAGGATCTTTGATTGGTCCTGAAGCCTGATTTCCGGAGCTGAAACTCTCTTCGTGGTAAAGCTTCTTTCTAAACAGCAGCAACTTATTTTCTCAAAGTGATTTTACTCTCTTCCCCATCCTACTTGAAGATTTTTTCCAGAATATATTAGAGGGTGCTTAGTTTTCTCAAATACTTTATCAGTCTGTTTTTTTCCTCTTAACTGACAAAATAATATTCAAAGCAAAGCCTTGAAATCATGCAGACTGTTCAGTCTGTGCAATCTATGTTCTACAGGGACTGACTCCAAACAAGAAATTTTCGCTTTGGGTTCAATTCTCATCTATATACTCTGCTTTAGTTTTTCCTGGTCTTGCTTACTCCTTTCCACTATTGCTACATTTCTGAAAGCAGACTTTGGTGAGATGATTCTTTACATGCTTAGTAAATTTGGTAAATAGCAAATCTGTACATAATTTCTTTTTTTCAATCCTATAAGACACCTAAAAAGAGATGCCTTCTTTTACAACTAAAATCCTGCAAAATGAGAGATAATACCTGCCTAGCAATAAATAGTAACAAAACTACATATTAGCTCAGGAATATGTAATACCTTCCTTACCTTTGGAACTGACTGGGTCAGCAAAATATCATGTCTGATAGGATTCTCTTATGGCTCCTTCTGCCAGAGCCTTTGGGGTACTGGGAAATGAACGGCTGTGAACTACAGTGGGGCATCCAGGATTTGGGAGTGACTGGCTGTAAAGGGAGAGAGCAACACAAGCAGGTCAGCCTGAAGAGGCATTCCTCTATTATTTTTGAATCTTTTTTTTTTTATTTTACATAACAGAATTGGATGCCAGGAACATGAATTTAGCCTGAAGGTCTCTGCAGCTTCTGTACTAACAGGTTGAGATTTATCCAGTTTGTGTCTGGTTGGATATGTCATCTTTAATAGTCAGGAATTTAAGCCAAACCTCTGGAGAAGGCTTTAAGCCAAAATTCCTGGGCACTGGGGAGGGAGGAAGGCAGTGTGAGGATGTTTAACAGTGAGGAGTGGCCTCACTAAGAGGGTACTCACCAACGGATGAACTGTGCCTCTAGTGGGAGTGCTGGATGTGCGGAGGTGCCTTGCTCAGCCAGAGCTAGAGTAATCATGCTTTTCCCCTCAGTGAAACTCTGTGAGATATCACCAGTCACGATGTGGGTGCCTCCACATCCAGCAAGGCAGCACTCAGGCTTGCCCCTTCCTGGCTGCTCCCTGCCCATTTGCACAGGGATATTGTCTGCCCCCAACATAGCAGTAGCTGCATGGAAACCTCTACTGCATCACTGGAGACTTTAGGCAAGAAGGGAACAGTCATTTGGTATTGGGGAGGCAGGGGTGAATGTCAGTCAGGTGGTCCAGCTCTGGAACAGGAGCCCGAAGGCTGTGGAAACTCCATGCTTGGAGAGATTCAAACACACCTGGATGCAGCCATGAGCAACCTGGTTTAACCTTGAAGGTGGTTCTGCTTTGACCAAGGGCTGGATCAGATGACTGCCAGAGACTCCTTCCAAATTATGTTATTCTGTGGCTCTGTGACATGGTGATCTCTGGCTGCCAGTGGCCCGTCTGTCACCGCTTCCCTGACACAAGACTTCCTTCAGAGGAAGAAAGATTTTTGACACTGTTTCAGTCAGATGTCCAGCTCTTCCTAAAAAAAAAGTCAATATTTGATCACTGCACAGTGCTGCCTTTTCTTTGCAGAGAATCTTTAAAATTCCCTTCTCTGAATGTTTTACCATTTTTCATCTCACAGCCATGATCTCTGCAGTTCTGCTCTAGGTGTCTGTCTGCTGACTGCTGGGTTGAGCCCACTTTGTCCTGCTGATCACTTTCTTGGGATAGTCCTGTTGAAGGAGAGGTAGGATTGCTGACATTATTGAGTCCCACATGACCTGCCATGTGGTGAATGGGGCTGCATGGACCTCCCACACCTTCTTGTGGCAGCATCTGACTCTGGTTTATGACCTTTTGTAAGGAGAAGATGAGCAAAGTCTGTAAGAATGCAAAAATTGAGAGGTGGTCCCCAGTTTTACAAAAGTCTTTAAATTTGACAATGAAATTTGTCTTGGCTTTTGTTAAGAAGGAATTTCCAAAATAAGACGTTAGTGAATCTTATTAAAAAGAAAACAATAAACCCTAAAAACTTTATGAAAGTGTAAATAAAATGAGATCACCAAGATCATTTGGTGTTTGCTATGGAGTACCAGCAGAATTCAGAGGTGAAGCTGCTGTGCTATTTATTGAGTGTTCTGTATAAAACATTGCTTTAGATAGTCTTAATGCTAAGCAACAGTAAGGGGCAGACGTGACACAACTTGAATAAAAAAAAGTGTTCAGATGACATATAAGGTACTACACACCAGTAAATCTGACCTCCATACCAAGAAAATCAGTGTTTGGGGAAAAAAACTGCCAAAGAACCCAAACAAAACAAAAAAACCAACACACAAAAACCACACCCTAGAACAAATGTTAAAACTTGCAGATGCATTGTTAGGCACATAGAGGAACAGCTAATATAGCTATTGTAAAAGAAGAATTGTGGTGCAAAATTATTAGTTCGATGGAGTATGTTACTGAAACTCAGTTGATACATATTTATATTTTTTATTTTTATGCTTGTATTTAGGCCTTCAAAAAGCTTTTGACCAATGTTTCTCATTGTATACTCATTTAGAAACCAAACCTTTTCATGGGATGAATGAGAAGGTCCTTTCCTGTCTTAATAACCAGTTAATGGATAGGAAACAAAGGCCTAGAACAAATTCACAGGGGAAAGAAGGTATCAATGACACCCCACAGGGATCCTGAGGGGATCTGTGCTGTTCTGAACGTCTGTTCGTGTCCTGGAAAAAAGATCAAAAGTAAGGTGGCAAAACTTGCTGATGAGAGAAAAGTATTCAGCATAGTCAAGCGGCAATCCAGCTGTGAAAGAGGAATCTTACACCAGTAAGTGATACAATAACAGAGGAAATTCAGTGTTGATAGAAGCCAATTAGCTTTCAGGGAAAAGCAACCCTAAATGTACATACATGCAAAATATCTCGATATTAGCTCTCAGCATTACAGGAAGGAATCTGGGAGTGATTTCAGCTAGGGGTCTGGAAACATCACTGTAGTACCTATTTGTAGTCAAAAAAGCAAAACAGGGTGGTAGGAAGTACTAGCAAAGGAGTAAGGAAGTAAGAAGGAAACATGGTTATATGGCTATTCAAATTCATGGTGCACCTGCATCTTGAACAATATGTGCAACTTCACAGTTGCTCTCTTTCAGATTGCAGAGGAAATGAAAAGCAATAAAGAATGACAGCAAAGGTGATGGGAAGCTTCTGTGTAAGGAGAGACTAATTGAATTAGGACCTTTTGCCTGAAAAGATATGACAGAAAGCAGATATTCTAGATATGATACAGTGAATGTCCCGTCAGAGATGGGTAGGGAATATTATTCACTGTTTCTCAGAACACAGTAACAAGGGAATAACAAATAAAATGCTCAAATATCAAGTTGAAATGAAGGAAAGGAAGTATTTTTTTCCATGCAACTCCTACTGCATGTCTGCAGGATTCTGTGGATGTCAGAATCTTAGCTGGGTTCAAAAACATGTCAATGGAAAGAAAATCCAGGTAGGCTGTTGTAAAGAGGAGACAGAGCTGCTGGTTTCCATTTCGGAGGATATGGAAGGGTGCTTCCCTGCACACTTACCCTCTGTCCCATGCAAAGATTGGAGCAGATGACTATTCCTACTTTCTCTAGTAAAAACTTGTTCTGGGTTTATCCAGTCTGTCGAGGATGACACATTGCTAACCTAAGAACAAATTTTGTAGTATCTTAGGTCTAACCTCAAGCACATCGAGTCAATGCAAACTTTTCTCTGACTTCAACGTGCTCTGCATTGGGGCCTCCGATGAAATCTCACCTCTGTCGCAAACTTTGACAAAACTGACGGATTTCAACAGAGGCAGCATCCACATAGGTTCCTTGTATTTCTCAAGAAGAAGAGGAATGTCTTTCTTAATGTAGCTGAGTTTGAACCATGAGGTTTTTATGAGTTGGGGAGTAATAGACCACACTTTTGTAAGGAAATGGAAATGTCTTTGCCAAAAGCTGAGATCATTGCAGATGCATTCTTCAGGATAGTTTCATGTCTTTCAGTCAGCCTAGTGTCAAGAATATTGTTTACACATTCTTAGGTAATTAATGCTCCCCTAAACAAATTAAAGCCCTGATGAGCAAAGGTAGAACAGCTTTTCGGGACTCAAGTGTCTGCACATGAACCTTTTTCAGCTGATTTCAGATGGAGAACTTTTAAAAGCTGATGGGACAAAATATTATGGTCCAAAGAGGGGTTAGTCTTCATTTAAGGTATAACTAATATGCTACAAGTATGTATTCTTTCGACACATTTTGACTTTGATGCTCTCCAGGCCCAACTATGGCATCTATGTATTCACGCAGATAAGTAGAACTCCTGGGCTGTCATCTCTTGTGCATTAGCTGGATGAGGTACAGGAGGATACAGGATTATAACCATCCTTCCTATGACCAGCAGACAGCTTGGAAAGCACAGTTGTGAATACTGCTCCCTGTTGCGTGGAGCGGCTGTTGCTTCTCTCCTGGTTAGCACTGGAGAGGTTTCAAAGATAGCTTTGTTTTGTGCTCAGTGGTAGGAAATGTCTTCAAGTCATAATCTTGTCTTACACCTAAAGACAGTGAACCGTGTTTGTCTATGTTATGAAACCAATCTGTTTGAGAGAACTAATAAACCTTAGTTTGTAATTAAGCCTACTTAAAGTCACTTTTACTATAGTTTATCTGGGCTAGACGCCATATTCTATTGTACCGTTGACAGGAACAGTGCAGGATAATAACACAAAAGAAGGATCATTTACCAGGTTTCATTGGCTTAAATAATATCTTAAAATATTTTCTGTATAGAGATAAGAGTGAATGTTTAGCATAATTAACAGTGTTACAACCAGCTAAAGTGTAAAGTTATACTGTACAGAAATAGATAGTGGAACTTCATGAAAACACAATGCCTGTACATTTTCTATAGTGCCCGTGGCTGCTATAGTTCTGGATAAACTTGTAATAGAATTTAGGCTGCTGTAATCAAAGTTAGAATGCCACACTGAACTGAATCATCAATACCTAACCTCTAGTTATCCGTCGTGTTATGTAGGAAACACAAAGCCTTTACACTGTGAACTGCTGAAAAGATTTGAAATAATGGCTTTGGATGCTTTAGCATTTTATTCATCTTTCCTTTTTTCCCATTTTCTATTATATAAGAAAACTCAAATTACAATTATTACAAAGCAAACTTCCTAATTTTAGGTAACTGATTAAAAAAACAATGTGGATCAAAGTAAATTCAATAATGCATTGAAGTCTGCATCTAAGATTTAAAAACCCAATGTTTTAAAACTATGAATTATTCACAACTCAAGACAGAATGCGGAATATTTCAGCTGGTGCTTTTGAAGTGTCATCATATTAATCTAGGCCACTTTATGCACATCTATAGTCTTTTCATCTCTGGAAAGCTCTGAAAGATGGTGGGTTCATGTTGCTAAGTTTCTGTTGGCATAGAGTCGAGAAACCAGTATTTTAAATCTTACGGTTTATTACTATTGTGATTCAATTAATATTCAGGTTTCCTAAAGGAGCTGTGACTGTTATGATCTTTTTTCTTTTTCCATATTTTGGGGCTTCCATGGTTTTCTTTTCTCCCCTCCAATTACTTTATTTATGCATATTTGTTAGATGAATTTTTAATTACTTACCCTCATCTTCAGATATTCATTTTAACCTTTTCTTCCCTGCCCCCACTCTCCACCACCCTAGTCAGGCAGCTTCTATGTAATTCTGTTATTTAGAATATGTATAATTCAATAGCTGGGTCCAAACTAAAAACTGAACAGTTAGAAAGAAAAATAATTGAGAGAAATCATCTCCAGATGCAAGTTTTTCAATCTGTCCCTATTTTTGTAAGACTAAGCAAAAACAAGTAAAAAAGAAGAACAAGAAAAAAGCTTTATTCCACTGCTACAGATTTGTGTCTACTTTCAAATTTTGGTGGCCCTTTTTTCAAGAATGAGGTATGTTTTCATTCAGAACATTTAAAAGGATACCTTTCACAGCTTTGTTAGACTAGTGTCTTACCAAGCAAATGCAAAAGTAACAATGCCATAATGTCATTTAAATGTGAGATTCTTATTGTACCTTTACCATAGCAAAATCCACGAAGGACCTGTGGGCTTGTTAGTTTTCAAAATGGAAAGAATATTCAACAGGAGGCTAGGGTTAATGCATCCATGCTGATGCTGGGTGAGTAGGATAAGATGGGAGCTAGGCTATATGGTGTATTGGGTGTGTGACCCACCTGTCAAACTGAGATCTGATCTGCCCCCAATTCCCAGCCCCTTTGGTCTAAAGAGCCTCTGGCTCATCTCAACCCTTCCATGAGCCCCTTCCTCCATGCAGTCACAGTCTCCCTCTTCCTGCCCTAGAACCAGCTGTACCCTGAATTGCATCCCAGTTTTTTCCTCCTACTCAGAGCTTCTTTCCTCATGAAGTCAGCCTTACTCAGATCCCTCTCCTTGGAACCTCTACTCCTACCTGAGCATCTTTCCCATGAACACGCTCACCTAGATATATTTAAGCTTTAGGTTTTCACATATTGACTATACCAAATACTGGAATTTTACATTTTTTTTTAAAGGCTGGCATGTGCTAGATAATGGGATACAATTGTGCTAGGCTGGAAAAGAAGGCTATAGGGAGAATGCTGTGATAGGTTGGTCTTCCCATCTGGATCCCTCACTCCATTATGATTCCTGGGTTCTTCATTACCCACTTCTCCCTTCCCTCTTTCCAGTGCTGTATTACAGATAAAACCTTGAGAGTTTCTTGGTATTTGCACAAGAATTCAACAGACTTTAATGAATTTTATCTCATCCATAAGTATAGTGGTACGATGTTATAATATGCTAATAACCTCCCTGCACAAGTTGCTAACATGGCCATCCACAGAAAGTACAGTATTCTGAGCTCAGTTTCTCCTTTCAATATAGGAAGCAAAGGAGCCTGCAGTGCCAGTCATCTCCATCAACAATGAAATAACCTAAGAGCCTCCGAGCTGCTCACAATAAATGAACTGTGTATAAAGAAATATTTGACAATTCACATGTTTCCTGTGTAATTGTAAAAATGAAATGATCCTTTAATACTTCTCAATCAAAGTACTTATTAATGTCTTTCCTTCGAATTCTTGATAAATATTGCAGAAGTAGTTCAGTAATAGGATTTAATTTTCTGGCTAATAGAGATCGTCTTAATAATTCTGTATACGAAATAGTGTTCTTGAGTTGCCTTTCCTGCTCTGGATATTTCTGTACAACCCAGACAGTTTTATTCTAGCTGAAGCATATAGAATTTCTCCTTAGGGACATAGTGGACTAAGGTCTGTTTCCACAATGCAGATCTTACTACTAGAAACTGTGATTGGCTTCAGAAGCACATGAGGCTGACGGTGTTTCTTGCAAATCCCTTCCTCTCATTTCCATAGAAAGAACAAAAAATAGCCTCACGAAGGAGAAATGCCTACTCCTCACTTTCCAAAGGCATAGCCATATGAAATAACTTTAAGGAGAAAAGATAAGTAGTAGGTGCTATATCTCTGAAGTATTGAGGCTCCTTGGTACAAAGCATACACTTTGCCAGGAGACCCCCAACAGTAACCTAGCAAAAAGCATATACTTCATGGAGTACCAAAGTTTGCCAACTGCTGATAAACTTGGAAAGATGTACACAGTGCCCCATTCTTGCTTAAAGGGAAATAGGTGAAGGCTAAGTTAGCTGGCCATTAAAGAAAAGCTCAATAGTTCTTTCCTTCTCTGATTAGTTCAATCTTTGTTTCCATAGTATTGTGTTAATTGCTTCTACTATAAGTAAAATGTCCTGAATGCATTGCAAAGAGACCTCTGCTCCAGAGATGATCACAGCAGCTTTGATGAGAGAAGACAGAATTTCTTCTTAAAAGTATGAGAATTGCAGCACCCAAACTCCATACTGTTCGCCTGGACAGAATGAAGGATTTGGTTTTATGGTTCGTAGATGTGAATGCTATGGGTCTGATCCTGCTGGAACAGCACCATCAGTGTGGTCTGTGAGGGAAGTAAGCACATAGGTGGGTTACAGAGTCATAACAAGCTATTTGCTGGAGTTGTTGTTATGCCAGCATATGTCAGATCACTTGGACAGTCAAGTTAGGAAATTTTGTCTTGTCAAATGTTCCAGTTCCTGTCTGTGCAAGTAGAGTTCAGCGTTACCTAGATCTGTAGGTTTTCTACAAATTGGACTCATCTGTATTTCTGTGCCAAATTACCTCATAAGACTTAGCTACTTCCTTGCGTGGGATGACTCACTTTATGAATTTAGTAGTTTAGAACTACATGTGTCTTTTGACTACAAGCCAGTCAACAAAACAACCCAAATCTATGCAAAACAATTGCAGGCGAGGAGATCTATTCATTAGCAATTATCTACAGGTTTTTACGTACCGAAGAACAAGGATGCAAATCTGCATCACACTTCACAGTCTGTTCATCTGAACTTTTGACAGGGGACAGATGCTTTTCTTGCTGTATGAAATTCTTGGAGACAACAAATTTAAAATATAGTGTATACAGCTGTTAGGGGCTGGGATGAGTAACAGCTCAAAAGACAGCAGCTTTTTACAAGACAAAAGGAAGTGTGTCTTTCCTTGAAAACTGCCTTTCTTTTGGATTATACACGGTTAGAAACTTCTGCTTTATGTGACTTATAATAGATATTTATAAATTGACTCAGGAGTTTTCCATAGGAAAAGAAGATAGCTGTTTTCAAACGATATAACTTCTCTGCTGCTGCCTGACTCGAAATTAAATTGTCTTCCTACTTACCTTTACTTAGGATAATATTCTCATTTGAAATCAGGCCTGCAATATAAATACAGGCATGCAAATTGCTGTTATACATTTCTCCATTGCCTTTTGACTTACTCCTTTTTCTAATAAAATAATCATTACTATTTTGCCACGTGAAGTGCCAAGTGCATTTGCCTATCATTAATTTCATGTCTTTTTGCATACCAAGAAATGCTTGAGCAGAACTCAAAAGCTGTTTTAGACTTTGAAATCATATTTTGCATCCTTATGGCTGTTTCCACCTGAAGAAGACAAAGTAATGCAAAAAGATGAATGATTTCAAGCTCCAAAGCTTCCTCTAAGAAGGAATTCAGAAGGACATCTGAATTAACATGCTTATTTGGAAAATACAAATCAAAAAATGTTGAATAACTTTCCTGAGGTACAAGAAAATCTGTAACACAGCTAGGAAGAATTATAGATGACTATTCTTGACACACCTTATTTGTGGGGTACCTACAATCTGCCTTTCATTTTCTTTTGTTGTTGGTTTTTTTTTTTCAGTTACCACATAGGATGTATTTCTAGCACAGAATTTATTTGCATTTTCTGACTCTTTTAATGTACATAATTTGATTACTTCCAGCTGAGTAGATCTGGGGGATTCTTCTGTACTTTAGGTGAAAACAACACCTAAACAAAAATGATAGAAAAAGGATCTTTGTAAAAGCGAGAGATAAATAACTTCTGCAGTAGGAACAGGTTGTACAACTTTTAGCTATTAACAACAACACAGCCTTAAGACTGCTATACCAACAGTGTGGAGATACCCCGGTTAAGTAGTTAACTCTCTGAGTGACATGGTTATGCATGTGTGTGTGTGACAAAACATGACTGAATAGTAACTTCCCTCATCCTCTTCTCTAGTTCTGGTCATTCCACTCTCTTGGTGCCAAGTGGACATTTTGACCCTTTGATGGTTTGTTTTATTCACCATGAATGTATCTATAGCAGTAAATTAAGTGTGCCATGAGCATTCCCAAGTACTTAAGCCAACTGTCATAGGATGTCTTACATCTGGGTTAGTAAACTAACTCACCCCTCCAAAATGGACCAGCTGTATGCAAACTGCCCATTGGAAAGGTCTGTGGTGTGTGCTAACTCCTCAGCCATTCTCAGGAGCAGCTTTGCAGAGTGTTATGTAGAACATGACAAAAGGTGTCTGGGACTATTCTAGCAGTTTAGTAACAGATGTTCCTGGGAACGCTTGAATGTCCTGGAATAGACATAACCCATGGAGGAATGAGATGAAATGGAAACTGGGTAATCTGAAGGATTGTTCAGTTTTCCTCAAAACATCCCCCATTGGTTATTTTATTTTTTTAACACATCTGCAAGAAGCACTCAGAGCAATATGAAGTATCTTTGGTAGATCCGAGGGAAAAATATGCATGAAGTACTTGAAGAATATATACAGAGCCCGTCAAGCTATAGAAGGTTCATGGTGTATAGGTCTTCATAGACTAGGTAGCCCTAAAAATGCAATGATGACTCTTGCTCCTTTTGAATTCCCGTGAAACTTACGGTATTCACTAGTGAGAGTTCATGCACCATAGAGATCTTACTGACAATGAGACCTTTTAGACCTCATAGATAAAATAAACAAAGCCATTTGGCACACACCACTAACCTGAACTGACACCATCGTGCCAGGACTACAGAGAAAGACGAGTTGGGTCATCCTCTTTTACTTCTTCTACAAATGATGTAGGTTTTCAAAGTTATACAGCGTTACATGGCAGACTATTTCTAATCCAAAGCAATCTATTTCAGGTAGCTGTGAGCTCTGATATAGGACTGAGAAGCAGCAGACTGTCAGTGAGACTGTGATCTCCATCTGGCTGTTTACCACACTGAGTTTACCACACTGTTTACCACACGTCTTGAACTCTAATCAGTTTTATATGTACAGAATCTATTTTGAAAGACCATCAACTAGGAGAGCACTTGGGAATCTTCTCTTCCTAGGAAATGCCAGATGGCCTCATAAACTCAGCTTAGCCCCTGTGCATGTAGAATATCATTTAACTGTGCGCTCACATTTTTTTCCCCCCTCACAGGAGGACCACTTCCTCATGCTTTGCCTAGTGTGAGTGCTGATCCCTTAAGCAACTATTTTATCATTTTTCTTGAGTCCTTGCTCTGTAGTGTCTGTTGTTCAAGCCCATATATGAAGACCAACAAATTTATTTCCATATGGAAAACTTGAAAGTTTCCAGTGACTTCTCTTCTCATGGAAATTTTTATTTTTCCTTAAAAGTGATGGCAATAGTTTCCAGCAGCACAAGGGAAATTCAGTCCATTTCACAGGAAAGTTCAGTGCCTGGTTGCCCTCCAGTGTGGGCTCACCTGCCTCTTAGAAGTTAAGAGACTTTGATGCCCTGAGGGAGTCTTTGACCACATCTTCCCAGTTTGGCAGCTGAGGTGGCAGGCAAGTCATCAGGAAAACAGCCTGCCATGGGAGCTGGTAGATCTTGAACAAAAATGTACTTTGAATTATTACCTTTTTTTTTTGAGAGAGAGAGATGTCTCTTGCTGGAAGTTGTTTGGCCACCTGTAATTGCAAAATACTTTACAAACAAATCCAAGTACTTGATATAAAGCTTTGAGCTTCACCCATTTTGTGAAAGAAAAGAAAGTCTTCAAAAATATTTGTCACCATTTTATGACTTTTATTGTGAATAATGAATATTCAGCATGATGTGTTTCAAGGAACTTTGCTTAAAATAGCACAGTATCCTTGTTTTAAAAAGTGATTAGCATAACTGTGAAGAATGACTTTCACGCTTTTCCTTCCTCTTCTTCACTCTGGTTTGTTAACTCCTTATATGATAACACTTCTGCTCAGCATCGAACTGCCACCTGCTTAGCAGACTAACCAGAGAAGCATCAAGGCAGAGACATGTGGATAAATGAGGCTGGAGGAGAGTTCCGGTTGTTGTTCCCTCGGCTCTCAGCTTTGTGGTGGGATAAAATATATCTGATGCACCCAGTGTGTTTTCATATAACCAGTTCATCAAACGCCCAGAACTGTTGCAGCCCTACCGGTGCTTAATACTACTTGTATTTTTCATCATACATAATCTCCTGCAAACAAACGGTGAACAAACACCTAAACCTGTACAACTGCCTTTTAACAATTTTTATCCTTCCCACAGCATCCAGGTTTTATGAACTTCTCAGCCCTCTTGTTTCTTTCCACTGGATTCTCTTCAGTTTATTATGTCTTTTGGTAAATCATAGTTTGTGATCCAGCCTTGCAGGTGAGTGCTTCCCAGCCGCAGCTACCCTCAGACAGTTTATGCCTCATCTGAAATGGTCCTACAGCTAGCTCTCAAAAAGACATTTGTCTCTTTTGCAGATGGGGGGCCAGTGGACTGGTATTAAATTGTGTTCAGTTTGTCAACTAATATAACTCCCCACTCCAGATCCTTCCTCCTTTACTACTCTGCCCAGGTTGTGCTTGGCAGTTTATATTCACTGTTACAAGGGCAGGGTTTCCTTTACTATCTTTTTATTTGATTTTATCCTATTGATACGTTTTCTACTTTATCAGCAATTGCCAATTCTTCTGATTTTCCTTTTTTCCTCAGATTTTTTTCCTGAAGAGACTACCAACAGTCTCCAGAGTCTCTTGAAGCCTGCTTTGGGAGCTCATTGCCCTTATTGTATGAATTTGTCCTTTTCTAGAGAACAGAACTGTAAAATCTACTATTTCATGCTCCCTTTCACTCCACTTCCATCTTCAGATTCTTGTCCTTTTTATTTTGCAGGATCAAATATAAAAACATACATTTGTAATACTGTAATTTCCTTTGCCTTCTGAAACAGAGAGGAGTTCCCATCATCTTCCAATTCACAGGAGATGGGCAAAGTGCTTCCTAAGGTATGAATGGCCCAAGTTCATTTCCTACGCCTCATATTGAGCAAAGAATTGAGTCTGAGTAAGAGGCATCAGATCACAGTGTCAATCTCACAGGCATAGTGGATATTCTGCCAAAAGAAATTTAGAGAACAAGTCAGTCATTGATTTTGTAATCTACTTTGAGACACAACCCCATGGCAACTGGGTTTTCTAAGCTGAGACAGTGGGTCTGTGTGGCCTTCAGGATCTGTTCGAGTTTCCTCATGAAAATTTCACCAAAACAAACACTGTCATTAAGAATTTCAGTTTCAGAACAGTAGTATTGGCCAATGTGGGAAGGAGAGGAGGGGCAGGGAATCTTAGTCAAAACATTCCTAATCAGGATAATTTTCATTTAAACAGTACAAATCTACCTTCCAGCTACATGCGTTAGATGTTGGCTACCACACAAAGAGAAGGAAATGGGATTGCTGTTATCACTTCAAATGCGAAACTGGAGAGCTCATAAAGCAGCTCAAATTGTGGACTACAGCAAATGTAACCAGATTGTGAAGGATTTTTATCGAGTTTTAAAGCTTGAGGTGTCTACTTCTTCTTAAGAATGGTGAGCAGACAGGTAGGAAAAAGAAAAGGCACTCTGAGCTACACTACTTTTAAATTCACTCATTCAAAAAGATGTACTTCTGTATCACACTAGGGCCTAAATGGACGCTGAGAAACAAAATGAGGGTGTGTTCTGTTAGCTTTGGGTACCGTTTAGTCTGAACGAGAGGTGCATTCTTATGATTTAGACAGAGAAGAATTGTGGTAAACAAAGACTGCATAAAATGAACAGTGTTATTTAGGGCTTAGCGAGGCATCTGGCTCTAATTTTAGATAAGCTACTCCTATTGATATCTCCACCTCCATCAAACAGTTGTTCTCTGCTTCTTGAGGCTTTTGTTTTCAGTTTCCATCTTCTGTGGGGCAACAGCTACACTAATAGCAGGATACTCCTTGCTTGAACCTTAAAACATGTCTAAAGCATGCCAAATGTAAGGGTACAGAAGGATGCACATAACTTCAGAAGCCAGCAGTTGAATGTTACAGAACTAGCATGGTACAGAGTATTATGAAAATAAGTGCCTTTTACAAGAAATCTGTGCAGGGCAAACCTCTTAGTTACATTTTCCTGTGTTCTAAATGGCTAGTTCCCATGAAGCAAACATTTCAGATCTCGGTATGCAGTTGACTCTCACAGACTGATGTCAATTATGGAATGATAGAAGTTTCTTAGGTCTGTTGATATTATCGTGGTTGAAAATAATATTAATTTTTATTACCTTAACTTGTCTTTTGCTCAGAGAAACTAAATTTAACTAGACAAACTGCATAATTCAAAAATTTTTATTAATGTATGTGCCACTTTTATTTAGTTCACTTCAATATGAAGGTAAATTTGATTTATAAGCTTTAGTCTCCATTGAATACAAATAAATCAATTACCTTGCACATCATTATCTTGGGTGTTTGTAAATGTTTCTGCTGGCTTGTGTTTTTATGAGTGATCATATATGCAGAAGTTTGTGTTTGAATATGCAGTTCTGAGCTCAGACAAAAGTGATCTAGAACAGTAAGAGAATGCACAATGAGGCTGCACCTTGCAGCTCAGCCCGATACAGCCATAGGCATTGCGACAGCGATTCAGAAAGGTGCCAATACTGTTATAAGTCAGTGAAGCTTGGGAGGGGAAAAAAAATGCAAAACAACTACAGAAGAAACTTCATCCATTCAGAAGGGAGCAATGTTGAAGGAGAAGGGGTATTGGAAATGAAACGCCCATATGTTTTCCTGTCCGGTTTTATGGATTTTCACGACAAAGCATTTTCTATAAATGCACTTCATAACATTTTATATTGTAAACAAATTTCCAGAAGATTCAGGAAAACTTATTGAAAGATCCAGTCAAGGAGTCATTGTATGAAGGCACTCTTGCCACTTCTGAACAAAGATTTTGCAGACCACAAGGGATTAACAGGTTAGACGCACCTGGTAGAGGGTTGAGGTTTATCTAAAGCCTCAATAATTAAATCTGTTCCCAGCGAAGTTTATAGCACTTTCATGAACTTCAGCAAAGAGAATTACCTGTTTAACTTGAGCACTGTATAACTGCGATGAATGTTTTCCCTTAAAATTCCATTATCAGTTTCAGCATGTAACTCATAATAGACATCAATGAAAGTTACTTTCAAGTGCATGTTTGGCATGAAAATATCTCTGCTGCAACAGCCTCTTTTCACAATTTTCAAAACCGATCTGAAATTATCAATGTGCTGGCTGAATATATCTTAATAGCTGTACATTCAATGGAGATCTTTGATATTTAAGAACCGTAATACTAACAGGATATTTTCTCTTGAGAGATTTTGATTTTCTTTAATATACTTACTTTGATGTTTCCAACTGCTATGCACCACAGGAAAGGTATAGTAATGCAGAAAAATTTGATACATTCTCGTCAATTTTTAATAGGTCCATAAAGGAGTATATTGTATATTTTTGCAATTCCTTTCTCTTTTTTTCCGGGTAAAGGCTGCACGTGCTTGCATCGGTCTGAGAAAAGTGATTGCCAGCTAACCGATAAAGTTTTGAATTTTGTGATGTTGTCTTGTTCTAATCAAGGTAAGGCCTTTAGATAGATAGAAGAGTGACAATGGCCGCCTCCTTGCTGACTGCTGCCAGTTCATACATCCTGCAGCATATTACATGTTTGTCTTCATTTTGGATCTAAAGGAATTTCTTTCTTTCCAAAGCAATAAAGTGGCATTTTCACAGTGTTTCTGTTCATTAGAATCCAAAACCTCGTTATACCACACCCTTTCTCCTACCGTGCACTACTGGTGAAGAAGCCCCCATCCAGAGAGAAGCACATGATATAACATATGCGTGGGCTAGTGCAGCACAAAAAAGGCCAGAAACAGCCCCTTTGTCAAGGCTAAATTCCCTTTTATCATCCCCCACAATCTCTAACCACTCCTCAGCTCCAAATTTGTCTCTATGAATCATCTGGAAAAGATGTTTTTCATGTCTTACAACAGCCATTAGTATATCCTATTACCTAACCCTTTCTCTATTAAAGAGTCCTTAAGAGGATCATTGCCAGCCAAAGTACTGAATTTTCACAGCAGGTTGTGACTTTTCCACCCCTTGTGAGGAATAGAGCTCATGCTAAGAACCACCCATACATCCTCCTCAGTCAAATGGTGAAGGACTATTAAATTTTTCATCATACTTTGAGGTCTTTCACCAGCCTTTGAATTTCTGACTGATTTTGCAGACGTGAACAGATAGATACATGTGGAAAATGAGAGCCGTAGATTATGTTTAGCCTGTAAAGTGACTATGCGTTCTCCAGATGCTAAGTCCCTTTTTATGATATCTTAAACACCTGTTTATTTCCACAACTAGAATTCTGTAATGACTTCTTAGACAAAATTATTTTTCATGAAAGTCTCTTCTGTTAAAGAAAGTTATGTTGCTATGATTGTTTTGGCTCAAATCAAATATATTCAGAAGTTATTTCAGTTCCTACTGTGATGGTTTCCACTAAATTGTAAAGTGTTAATAATTAGATGCTCTTTCTTAAAAAGTAAATGCTTTATATATTTTTTCAGTATACCGAACTGACAGGATTTTAATGCACCCTGGAAACTCACTGTTCAGTCTTAGATGGTTGGTTTTGATGTCAGTTTTCCCAGATAGGTGAATAGGTATTATCATCTCTATAGATAAGGAAGCAAAGACAAATATAGGGTCTGAGTTAGCGCAGTGCAGAATAATGACAGCTTCCACTGACTTCAGTAGCTGTTACTGCTCATCACTTCGAAAGATCAAGCTACTTGTGTTGACTGTTAGACAAAGATAGACTTGGCTTTTAATGAGTTTTGTCCTTCTAAAAAGACACAAGAAAGCTAGCAAAGTTATCCTGGGAAATACTGTATTTCTCAACACTAGAAACTTCATGATACAAGTTTAACACTTTCATCATATCAGGTGAGCATTAATGTAAATTCTTTATCAGTCATTGTCATACTGCAAATTCTGTGGCTTGGCAAGGACAAGACAAATACAGATTTTAGAGCTCTTATGTTCTGGAATCATCTATTCTACTTTTACATTAAATTACTGTATTTCTGTGTTCAAAGTCATGTGCTTTTTTTTGCTATATCGAATACTTTTATATGTAGTATAAAAACTAACACAAGCTTCAGCTAGCATCTCAGAGATCTAATTGCTTCTATGTCTCCTTTATTACTCAGAGATTCAGTAATACACAATGAATACCTTGCTGTGCAGCAAAGCTCTTAACCTGTTACTTCAGTCCCAGAGATTCTTATGTACTTAAACGCTTTCCTGAGTAGGGATAGAGTGTTCATCTAAGGCCAGAACACATTGCCTGGGGCCACCAAAGTTATTAGTTTCAGCACCGGAGTTAGAACTCAAGTTCCCCCTTCCCAAGCACGTATGCAGGTCACTAAACTATGCTTTACTTCTTAGTGAATTTGATTCTACTAATAAGAATACTCTTTTCACTGGTGTAACAAATCAGAAATCAGATAGGGAGGAAACAGTTTCGTAATTCAGTTTAATGCATCAGCTCTTTTTACTCCATGCCTAATTTACATTTATTATGAAAGCAGAGAGAGACTATGTTTCGCAGGTGATTTTTTTTCTCTTGCTGTTCTGTTGGTGGGAAGGTGGAAAGGGGGTGCAGTTGCTTTTATTTCCACAGACCTGTGATAATGCTCATTTTTAATTTAATAAAGTTAAAGTAGGATACTTTCTTACCAGCAAAAAATTTCTTCTCCTCACAGAACCTGGAGACAGTGGGTGGAAATTTGTTCATGTATGTCATGTTGCACAGATCACACAATTAATTACTTGTTTATTTAAAGTTGTATCCAGGTAACCTCTAGACATTTTGAATAACATTCTCCCTCCCCTAAAAAAAGGTTCTTTGTTTCCAGCTGTTGCTGTTTTAATCTGTCAGACTCAATTTACTTAGTGTGTCAGACTCAATTTGTCTCAATAAAATGCAGAAGAAAATAATATTCTGCAGCATTAATAGCCATTAGACTTTAAGGAATGTTTTAGAAATCTTACAAATTCTCCATCTCAGCATAGCTGCAGAGACTACATTTCAGCCACATGCCAGCAAAAGTGTGAGTGTGTTCATGGATGATGAAGGCAGACATCAATTATTCAAGGCTGATGCATCTGATGAAGGATGCTTAGACATCCATCTTCTCATCACCCAGATGGAATCTGT
>Ga0181612_146577_pt1 | contig 19648 bp, 17 predicted proteins | sample HoacroProtozoa21_FD_119630 | JGI IMG/M metagenome (GOLD analysis project Ga0181612, IMG submission 119630) | Hoatzin crop microbial communities from Cojedes, Venezuel. Combined Assembly of Gp0051906, Gp0051904, Gp0051908 | reverse complement strand
TTGGCCACCTGGGCACACTGCTGGCTCATGTTCAGCCGGCTGTTAACCAACAAAAAAGACAGTTGACAAGGACCTCGAGCTTGATAGCCTAAATTTGAGCCTGTCCTTACACCCTATAAAAAACACAGACCCAAGAGGTCACAGGATCTGTTCCCTGGCTGGGTTTTATGATGGATGTCTCTCAGCAGACATCCCTCTGTGAAGAACAAATGGGATGATCATGCAGTGCCACAAGAGGCTGTGAAGGGAAGTTGGGAATCTACAAAATGCCGTCACTGTGGTGGAGTCTGGACTTTTTGTAGTTACTGATCTTACTCCATGTACTTGACAGATTGTGGCTGTGTCCATGGTGTCTGTGACAACAGGCCTGGCAGTGGCGGTGTGTGTCAGTCCTGGTCTTGTAAGGAAGGCTATACCGGGAAGTTCTGTGACAAGACATCCAGGAACTGTGGCCCAAGCGGCCTGTCCCAGTACTGCCACAAGAACGCTGTCTGCAGCCTCAATGACACAGCAAGGTCAGTCCTTCTGGCATACACATTCTGGTGGGCACAGTGACGTTGTACAGGCACGCAACAGCTGTGAGGCTGCCAGCCCTGTAATTGTGTATGTACGTCTGTGGACCTGGTGCACAGGATTGTTTGAGAAATGCAGCCAGCCTGCTAGAAATCAGTCAGGTTCTTGCCTGCTTGAGAGGCTCAGACTGCCTTTTTATTCTCTGCTGGCTTCTAGAAGGAGCTGCTTTATCCATGTCCCTTTTGTGCTTATACTTTTAAGGTGCATCTGCATGGATGGATATGAAGGTGATGGGTTTTCCTGCCAGCCCATTGACCTGTGCAGTCAACAAGAACGAGGAGGCTGTTCGCAGAATGTAAGTGGGGTCAGATTGTTGAAGTGTGGAGAAGCAGCTCCTATCAATCAGAGCAGGGATCCCGGACTCCTGGGACTGTTAGACGTTTTGTGTGCTAACTTTGCCTGTCTGTAAGATGGGGTGGAATAACAGGTACCTTGACACAGTGTCGTAAGGATGCCAGTCGTTTGGGTTGGTGCTAAAATGCGACACCCCAGAGAGAGTTTGGCTGGCTTGCACCAGATACTTTGGCAGCTATAGAGATTAGCTGTATGGATAATTTTTGGTATGTATTGATTTTCCCCTCAAGCTCTTCTAATGTGTGTTAGTGTCTCTGTTGCTGTGTTCAGGCTGTAGCTTAGCTGTGAGCTCCAACTCATATTTCTAGTAACCATCAACACTACATTATTATCCTTTCAAAAGTGCATTATTATCCTTAGTAAAGAACTGTGGTGCTTTGTGATGGAAATGACTGCCAAATGGTCAGACCTCATCACAACCGAGACCCCTCAGTAAGAGGAATGCATTGGGCTGTGTGGAAGGAAATAGGATGGCACTGGTTACAAAGTAGGTCTTTCCTGAGAGAGATCTGCCCTCCATCGTTGATTCCATCCTACATGTCTAGGCAGGAGATTGTGCTCCTCCTCTTCAGGGAGTGTTTCTTCTGTAATAGAAAAGCTTTACAGGCTGGTAGGGAATGCCCTGCGAGTTCTGAGTCACCCTCGACACAAGTGTCTGCCCCTCTGAAAACACTAAAAGTTTCCAGAATCACTTTGTTGTGAAGTTGTCTAGGACTTTTCTGGAAAAGATACTTCCACCCCCCACCCCCAGTGCTGGCATCAGAATTCGTCATTCAGAAACTCCTTACAGTCTGATGAAGGAGATCTGTTGCTGTATTTGCACCGCGCTCCCTCCCCTCTTCTGCTGAGTGTGATTCTTTTTCTCTCCTTTCTCCTGGAGGCCGTGTGCACCAGTACGGGCCCTGGGACCGCCACCTGCCAGTGCAACACAGGCTGGACTGGGGACGGGAAGGCCTGCGTGGCTATAGACAACTGCGTGCTGGAGAGCAGAGGGAACTGTCACATCAATGCCAACTGCGTTTATATCGGTCCTGGCCAGGTATGATCAATGCTAAGCAGTCTGATGGTGGCCTTAACATTTCCTAAGCTGCTCTGAGATGGCCTGGAATTGTCAGAGGTAGAATACTGGGCTGGTCAGCAGCAAAGCCTGCTTGTCTGCTGCCAGAAACACTGGTTGCAGCTAAAACCCCACAGTGTGCTTGCATGAGGTGAGACGCACTGCTGCATTTGAAGCTGCTGCTGTGCTCTGAAACTTTTATGCAGCAAAGGGAAGAGACTACATTCTATAATATGGCTCGGTGTAAGGCATTGGTTGCTATGTCCCCCTGGTTCCTAGATGAGAGCATTGTCTCTGGGCAATGCTAAAATATACAGAAAAGCATGTGCAGCAGTTCGGATAGCCCGTGGAGGGAGCTGGGCCAGCGGTCCGGCATCTTGAGATGAAAGGAAGGCACGCAGGAGAGGTGGCTTCTCAGGGTGCTGCTTCTTAAGGTGCTTGTCCCCACTGAGCCATGGGAGCACTGGACAATGTGCCGAGAATAGGTGCCGAATCTTTAGCAGATTTTAGTGAGGTGAGATGTGCAAGTGCTGTCTTAGCTATCTTGAAAGCAGGAAGCTTTGAAATTAACCCCTCTTCTCTTTCTGCCATTCACTAAGTCTGTGTCGTTCCCTGAAAAGCTGGAAATAAAGATGGAAACCATCATCTTCAAGTGACCCTCCCAGAGCCAAGCAGTTCAAGGGATCAATGAACTTGAGTAATCAGCCAGCCTCTGTGCTGTGTCAGAGGATGATGCCCTGCTAAAGAAATATCTCTGCATTTCCAGGTCTTGAAGGACCAGGAAGAAAACTTGGGGAAATAAATTACGAATAGGTTTTGCTGCCTTAGGCTTTTTTTGGGCAGCAACTGAGGACACTGATAGGTCTGTAAAACTGAAATGTCTCCTTCTTGCAGAGCAAGTGTGTCTGCAAGAGGGGTTATGCTGGCGATGGCCACAACTGTGATGCAATCAACCCATGCCTCATGGACAACGGTGGCTGCCATGACTTGGTGAGTAGCTGAAGTGCTGTCCCAAGGCTGGCATGACAGTGGAGGTTCCTCTGCTACCTGACAGAGTTTTTTTCATCCATGGCATCGAGATAATTGCAAGGATTTACATTAGATCATCTTATTGGCTTGCCACTGAGGTGTTATAAAGGTTGGGTCTCTGATTTACCCAGGCAGATCCTCTGACTTTTGTGAGTTCACATAACAAAAGCCATCACCTAGGCTTTGCTGCATGAGGTATAAATTTAGTGCCACCATAAAGGCAACAGGAGGAAGGTGCTTGTCTGTGCTCCTCTAGCCCAGGCGATGGGAGGCCAGAATTCAATTCCTAGGTAGGTGTAACACTTCATAACCCGTGTTTGCTCTCTAATTTCTCCTGTCCTTGTATTTGCAGGCTATGTGTGTACCCCTTGGAGGAGGAGACAGATCCTGCGCTTGCCCTCAAGGCTACATGGGGGATGGCATGACGTGCTATGGGGATGTTCTAAAAGTGAGTAAAAAGTGAATGTCTGAGGTCTTCTTGAGATTGGAGAGAAATGGCTCTGCTTTTATGTTCCTTTTCTCTGTTACCTGAGTTGACTCCTCCTACCAGCACCACCCTGACAGCGCAGCTCGTGTGTCTGCCCAAGGCCAAAGAGACAGAACTGGTGCCAAGGCCAACATGTTCGTGAAGCCATTCGCAATAATTTCTAAGCTGCTTTCATCCCTGTCTGTCCTCTGCAATAAGTAATGTTTCCAGTTTTTGGGAAGTTTTTCAGTTCAGAGCTGCTAGGCCTGTTTTCTGTCATTAGAAATATCAAAGGCCATTGTGGATTCAGTCCCAGTGCCTGGTAAACACGAGCAATTGCAGATGAGTTGAAAAGAGTTCGTTTATTTGGGAATGCATTTTTTTGATGGCTGGAGTGTGGTTTTAGGAGTGCCCATCCCTCCCCATGATACAAGGTGCCTGCAATAGTTTCCCCCGCCCTGGGTCTCCCGGCCCTGCAACCCCAGTGCTCAGCAGGGGTAACCCTTCTGTTGTTTCTGTTTGGAAGGAGCTGGCCAGGAACTCCCACTTTGCAGGCTTCTCCAACTGGCTTCAGGTAAGAACAGCCATGCGATACCCACGTGGGTAAGTTCACTAGAAGTAAAGTCTCTGTGAATGCTGCTGTTAGAGTAAAAGCAACTCCGATTATAATTTTCATTAGAGAAAAAGAGAACAACAGTGAAGGAGGAATTGTTACAGAGCAGACATGTAGAAAAGCTCTGGACTCTGTGATAGATTGAGGGTCATGAGTGTGCTGTGGGGACCTTGTTTCTAGCACCAGAGGAAGCTGGAGTAGTGTTATGCTTAGTTTCTGTGGTTGTACCATCTGTAACTTCTGGCCATCATAAAATATCATGGAAGGGAAAGAAAAAGGGGTAGCATTGTAATAGCCATTCTTTCAGCAGAAGGTGCTTTGAGAAGTTAGACTGTATGTTTGTTCCTTTTCTTGTTGCTGCTTCCCGGTCTCCAGTGTGGCAATAACAGAGACACTCCACAGACTGCAGCAAGTCTGTGGAAGCATGCTATGATGTATGGCATCTAACTGAGCTTTAGCTTGCCGGTCCTGCTGCATATGTTGCTTTTGCCAGCAGTAATCTTGGTCCCTCACCCAGAACTGATGTTGAGGGTTCGGAAAGGATTTATGGGTATGATTTAATGGGTTTGAAGAATAATTGAAGTACAAAAGTAGGGCTTAAAGCAGCAGGTTTTCCCTGGGCAGACAGTGTCAACTGTTTTGGCTAAACCATCTGTAGCATTCATTGATAGTCAACAGCACTTGCCTGACACGCGCAGAAGACCCTGCTGTGCTGCTGGAACATATGCGGGATGATTGTTGATTATATTTTGCAGTGTAGATGTGGCACTGGCATGTCTTATTTGTTCATTTTTGTGCTTTGGACAACAGAAATCTCTCTTCAGCATCCCAGCAGGAACCAATGTCACTGTCCTGGTGCCGTCAGAGGCAGCTATCAAAAACTTGAGCAAGACTGAGAAAGATTTCTGGTTGACCCCCTACATGCTGCCATTTTTAGTCAGGTACGAGAACACTCCTGGCTTTGCTTTATATTGCCAAACAACAGTAACAAAACCACGAGCTGAATTTCTGCTTGTACGAGACCAATAAAGAGTTATCTTGAGATAAATATAGAAGCAAGATTAAATATCTAGCAGGTACAGAATTTAGCAGGCATTTAAAACATAACAGACCACAGGGTTTAATTTTCAGGTATTTGCAAAGAGAGATTTTCCATGTTATGTTAGATGCAGATGAGCAATTCCCTCCATCATGCTCTTCACATGCTTAACTACTTCATGTGAGAGACGTGAATGTTGGGGTGGTATGGTCTTATCTTCCTCTTATTACAAATAGTGCCCTAATCTTTTCTTTTACCTGCCTTTGTTCCCTTCAGGGCCCACTTTCTTGAAGGCGCCTTCACCGTTGAAAAGCTCAAAGAGTATGACAGGCCAGAATTACCCACCCTCAACCCACAGACCAGATGGCAGATAAACACCAGGAGCGGCGTAAGGGTTTCTTACATAATGCACACGTACCGGGATCAAATTAAACTGCTTAAGAGCTGCTGTACCTGGTGGGGAGCCTGGGTGGGACACTGATGCCCTCAAACTCAAGACATCTTTTGAAAATTGTACCCAGATCAATCACGTGCGATCTTGAACAAACAATACATTTGTTTTGAACTTGCTTGGCAGTTTCTAATCCTTCTGCTTCTCCCTCTGATGCTTTTGCAGGTATTAACCATCCAAAATGTGAGTATAGTCGTCAGTGACATCCCTGCAAGCAACGGCATTATTCATGTCCTCAGTAAGGTACGTCGGTACATGTGATACTGGGAAATGCTGCAGCTGTAACAGCAGGTTTGTGTTGCGACATCTGTGATGGGGCCAAGGAGGAATACATGTCTGGACGGTTAGGAAGGGATATAATGGCAAAAATATATTTGGTTATCACAAGGTCCTGACAGATGTTTCCTGTGCAGCAGTGTTTAATGTTTAAAATATTTGTCTCCGGGACAAGCGGGAGGGGAGTTCCTCTTCTCTTAGCTGACAGAAGGAGAGTTAAGGCTATTGCAGAATTGTGTAAAATGAGACCATTTCCAATTGCCTTTCTTGCAAGCAGGGCAAGAGTCTAGTGTGATTTTCCCCCAGAGCTCCTTGTCCAACCTTGCTTATAAACTTGCTTTTTCTGCAGGTTTTGTTGCTGCCTGCAGAAGATATCCCAACAAGTCCTCCAGGTCTGCGGAAACAGCTTGAGACAGTTGCCTCATTCAGCACATTCAAGGAGTTGTTACAGGTAAGCAGTTGACGTGAGCACTGTTGTGGTTGTCAGAACTGTCTTTTGAGCAAATGCCTGACTTACCCTGTACTGGTGGGCCAAAATTTGGAGTGCCTGGTGAGACAAGAGAGATCACTTGTTTCCTACCATTCCAGAGTGTCCTTCTAGGAAAGCTCTTTTGAGCAGCCAGGGTTTATACTTACAGTTAGATCTCCGTGTCATTGGCATGCTATTACAGTGGAAGATGACCTGTCTACTGCAGGTGCTCTCATGCTTGTACAGGGCTGAGAAACCTAAAGGAAGGCTCGTTCATAGTCACAAAGCTGCACTTATGTCAGCCCAGGAGGAGAAGCAAGCAATTAGGTGTGTGTGACTGAGTGGAAGTTGTATATCCCATTTTCAAGCACTTCCTCTAGCGCTCTTGCCTTTGTAATTGATTTAATGTGTGGTTTTCTTTTTAGCAAGTACAAGTGTAATTGCTAATGTTACTGTTTGGACATTTTTTAGGAATACCAGCTCATTGGAAAAATCGAGTCCTCTGAAAAATATACCATTTTTGTTCCCGGAAATAATTCCATTGAGGAGTACTGCCATGCTGCCAATGTGACACAACTGGTAAGCTCACAGCGTGCTTACAGTTTGAATAAGTATTGGAGTAGGTGCAGGGACATGTACACTGTCAGATCATAAACTTCAGTTCAGTGAATTTGAGCGTGGAGAGGAGAAGCATATCTGATGCTAAAAGCTAGGAGAATTGTGGCAGAGAGAAATCAGAAGGTTCCTGGAGTGTTGCAATGAATCTGAAAAGAATATTTGGACTCCAGATGCAACTTTCTTAGTGGATTTGAATGTGGATAGATGGGCACAACACATTCCTCTTTCTGGCTGGCTGTGGCATATCTGTGGCAATTTTGAACCTTTTGAAAGGTTCCAAAAACCATTTATGACTTCATCCAGTAACAGAGTCATCAGGTGTGATCAGTCATCTGTGATAGGGAGTTACTGGGCTCTGTGGGCTTAATTAGGTGTTACAGGTTGCTTAGGAACCCTTCTCATGCCATACCTCTGACTGAATTGTCGTCTAGAAAGTCAAGAGAGTCCTAACATTTGGGGTTTTTTGCCAATTTAGGACAATGAGACAGTGCAGTACCACGTTGTGCTGGGAGAGAAGCTCTCGCCCACAGACCTGAGAAGTGGAATCCATAAGAACAGCATGTTAGGGCTCTCCTACTGGCTAATGTTTTATCAAAACAGCACCCAGGTAAGGAGGGAAGACTGTTCTGCCATTTGAGGATCTGGCCAGACATATCACTTTCTAAGGCTGGTGGCTGGATTCACCCATGTCTGTTTTGGACACTCTTACAGCTTTCCTACTGTGGCTGTCTGGCAGCTGTCAAGCAATCCATGCAAATGGAGTTGAAGGTTATCACCGCAGCTGTTTCCTTCTCCTTTGCAGAAGTTTGTCAATAATATTCCTTTGGACGGAAAATTTCTTGAGACAGAGAACGGCATGTTGATCGGGGTTTCACAGGTCCTCCAGACACAGAAGAATCGTTGCACTGCCAATACTACCACCATACAAAAGGTAATGATGATTGCCGAGGAACTGACCACCATTTCACAGGGTTTCTCCACCTGCTGAACCAAACTGATGAATAGCAGAAAACCTATACATCCTATACATGGATGAGTCAATAGCTTGTGGTGTGACCCCAGATGAGCCTCACGTGAAATGGGACATCTTGGAGACTTGGCACTTCCTTGCCCCAGACTCTGTACTTCTAATGCAGCAGATCTGCAGCTCTTGTGCTGTATGTAGCTCCCAAGCAAATCACGTTCAGTTCACTTGCTGGGTCTCTCTCACAGTGTCAACCATGGGGCAGGCTGGTGTAGGGACTCCCAGGTACTCAGCTGTGCAGGCAGAATCCAGCCCAATTCTTGCATGGCATGACCACAAGCTCCCCTAGGAAATGCTGCGGTCTGTCTGGGAGTCATGGCCAAAGTCCTGCCCACATGCATCTTGTGGCTCTTGGCCATCTGAAGATTGCAGGGTCAGAGGCAGGCCTGCCCTCTCACAGATCAGAAAAAAAGCATTTGCAGCCTTGCATGAAGGAACTGCAGGCCTGCAGAAAGCCCTACCCCAGCTCAGAGACTCAGAAGAGGTGTAACATGGGATCTCTTCTGGTTTGTTTTGTGGTATGGTCTCTGGAGTGCAGAAATAAGACCGTGTGTTCACTACTGAAGTGCAGAAAGAAGACCTTGTGTGAAGCCTTTGATAGCAGCTGGGACCTGAGGGTCATGCATCATGATTTTTCTTCTTCTGGTGTTTTGAGGCATGGAGATAAATACATCTTTGTCCCAGCCAGCAGCCTGTACAGCACCATTTGTAATTCAAGATTAGTGTCTTGGTGTGACGTGAGTAAAAGGGCACACATGTGACTTGTCCTGTTCTCTGTGCCCTAGTCAAGATGCGGCAGGTGTGAGAAGGGGATCAAGTGTCCTCTTGGATCAGTTCTTGTGGTGAGTCTTTGATTCATGTGACAACTCACAGACTGTTTACAGATAGTGCTTTGATGTCCTTTTATTGCTCTGTAGATGTCATCTTGATACTTGAAAAAAATGTGCCCTTGAATTCTCTGTGGCTCATTAATTAGCAAGGTTTGTAAGAGAAAGAGGACACCAAGGGAGGTTTACACAGGAAAAAGACAAATGTGAACCATGAGGCTCCTTACAGGGCTGGCATCAGGCTTTGCCTGAATTTCAGGAGCCCTTTAGAGCATGCAGTGTGGGGAGTTTCCCCTCTTGGGGGCAAAAAAAGAGGTGTCTTTTTTGATCTTTACTCTTTTGATGTTATTGTCAAGGAAAGCCAGTTTAGGGGTGCCAATAGTGATTTCCCGGCCCAAACCATTGATTTATTCACACAGATGGGCTGATTGTGCCTGCAGTTTGTTTGTGAGTGAGTGACAAATGTTTCCAGAAAGGAAAAGGACGAAACATTTCATCTCTATGCTGGCTATGAATTATCTAGCAGCCACATCTGGCATCTTAGGCTTCATTACTTTATGTCAAACATTTTCAGATTCCTTTTTCTCAGTATTCACGCTGTCATGTATACCATGAATTTGGCAGGTAACAAAATAGACAACATGTGGTGACCTCACATCTAGAGATACCTCATTGGTCTCAGCTCTGGGAAAGCCAAATTTTTAGGGCTGTTCCTGTAGGATAAAAAGCATTATTCCTCTGTTAGGCAAGAACACTGCCATATGCGCCAAAACATACAATCTGTCTAAATATTGTAATATCTTCTGTCTGTGTCTATGTTAATTATATCTGCAGGAATTGCCAGGCAGCAAGAACCTCGCTCGCTGTGAATTACGCTCTGGGGATACAGGAACACTTGGCTGCCATTTCACCTGTGCAAAAGTTTCTCTGGTAAGAAAAACATTTGCCTCGTATTCATTTTGACAAAAGCAAGATGAGTATTAGAAATACAGCCAAGGAAACGCAGCCTGTCCTGAAGCCCCGGCTGCATTTGTGCCATTGTGTAGCTGAGCCTGGGCTTGCCTGGTAGTCGCTCTCCATCCTGGAGATAGAGGGCACTGGAGAAAAAACAAACCGCGGAAGTGCCTGCACAGTGATGGATTGTGGTCTGCTGCTTTGGTGTTGTTACTTTGGGTTTTGTCCTGCAGAGGAAGAGAAGGAGTTGAATGTTTGTAGTCTGGTTTCCTAAGGAAATGAGACGTGAATTATGGTATTTTGCTCGTGCATGTGCCTTCCTGAATAACTGATGACTAATTGGAGCCAAACCAAAGCGAGGAGCAGAAGGTCTCGCAGTCATTATGGCCCCCACCAGTTCTGTCAAAATGTGTGGCTGGGAGAAAACAATTGAAGAGGAAATTGTAATAGAAAGACTTGTGTGAATTTGAGCTCTTACAGGTATTGAAGCGTCTCCCTGGAAACTTTGGTGGGAATGGGAGGTTGAGGAGAAGGGAGACAGGCAGTTGGATATATTGTACCCACAGGCAGAACTTTAGTCAGCATTTGTACCTCACTGGGCACTTCTGCGTTCCTTTGCTGGATGATGTTTCTCTTCATCTGTACTGTCCGACTTGGTCCCATCATGGTTGCCTCCCTCTGTAGGTAGATGCAGAAAAAAATGAGAAGAGTTAAATCAGGCTTTTGAACCAAATCACCTTCTGGCAGAGCCTTTCTCTGCCCAACAGAGTCTCCTGATGGGACACAGGCAGGAGATAGGCTGGATGGGCACAGGACTGAACATTTGTGCTACCAAATGGTCAGTGTTATTCAAGTGGCAGTGCAGACCTTTACATGAGGCTCTGGGCAACAGAGCACCCCATTTGGGGGATTCACTCCATCCTGCCTGCATGCATCTGGTCCTTTTCACGTGTTGTCAGAAGTGATGGCAATCACATAGTTAAAGGAGTAGAGCAGCTTCCCCAGTCAAGCTGTCCCTCATCCGTGCTGCCCAAGATGGCTCACCCGACCTGTTCTTGTTCGTTTCTCAGAGGTCCGTCTGCTGCCCCGGCTATTACGGACACATGTGCGAGATGTGCCCAGGGAAGCCAGGCCAATGGTGCTCCGGGAATGGGGAATGCCAGGATGGCATGGAGGGCAGTGGAGAGTGCCGATGCCTGGAGGGTTTCCATGGCACAGCCTGCGAAATGTGTGAAGTGGGACGATACGGAGCTGACTGCAAATCAGGTGACACTAAAGGCTATTGCAGCTTGTCTCTGCCATCCTGCTTGCAAGGGGAGAAAAGTGGTCACGTCTCAGGAGAGGTGGTGGGAGGCAAGAAATGTCCCAAGACCTCGAGACAGGCAAATGGCTGGCAGGCCACCGAGAGAGGGACAGTGGGAGTAAGCGCTTGTGGTCAGCCAGGAGTGGCTCCATTTTTCATCCTCAAACCCAGGCGTGACTGACTGTGCTGTGCCACTCATCCTGCTGCGTCCCAGACTATAGGAAGTAAAGGTGGGTGGTCTGTTCCTGGGCTTTTTGGCCTAGTAGCAAGGAAACAAGAGGAGATATTCCTGTGGCTTTTTTTTTTTTTTTTTTAATGGCAGATTGATGCAGTGCATTAGGAACAGAGCAGGGAGCGAAATGGCAGCGAGACTCTGCTTGTGAGACCTGGTTGGTCTGACAGTGATATTTGTATTTCCTCTGCAGAATGTGGCTGTGACAATGGCATATGTAACGACGGACTGCAAGGGGATGGGAGCTGCGAGTGTTTCCCGGGATGGAAGGGCCCTACCTGTCGACAAAGTAAGTGAGTGTGAAGGGCCCCATGGTGTAATACTGCCTTTGTGGCAGAGAAATTGGTGCTAGCTGAGCAAGGTGACCACAGCTGCATATGCTTTGCATCCCTCAGCTTATCAGACTGTGCTAGCTCATTCCTGCACATGAGCTGCTTTGTGGTGTGACTTCACCAACTGCACATGAGCCCTGGAATTATTTGGCTGAAATTCATGTAGAGAAAAGCGTATCACCTGCTTCTGTCCTCACTGAGATTTGAGGCACCTCAAGAACAGCCCCTTGCCCTGGGAGAGAGTTGGAAGCTCCCAGCCAGATTGAGTTGACCACCACTCCTGTTACTTGCCTAAGAAGGTGGCAGGGCTTGATTTTGAAGCCTCCAAAGGGCCCTAGTGTTTCTGCTGAGTTGCTTTTTCTGCTCACAAGATCTGTTGATTTAGGTGAGCTCAGGCCATGGTCTGCAGTTCTAAATCTGTCATTGTGTGACAAAGTAATATGTTGAAGATGGTTGTTCCTGGGATTTGGGATTAGGATTACCATCGGGCTGAGAGGGAACATGAGCTCCTAAATAATTTGGGATTTTGAAGGTTTTCACACAAAGACTGATTTTGTAGTGAAGTATTTTGGGGGCTTTTAGAAATGGAAATTGGGTGGAGCTGTCCGGTCTAGTGTAAATGTAGACCATGAAGGAAGTTAATCTTTTTCCTTCAAATGGGGCAAAGCCAAATGGCCCTGTATGTCTGGATTAACGAGGTTTCAGTCCTTGTTTCATTCCTAACAATGTGGAGGCCATGCAGGTAGCATAAAATGGAACCATTAGCTCAGGCAGAGAACATGGAATTCACTCCATTGCAAAATGCCAGAAGGTAAATCCCATGCGGTTTTCCTGCTGCCATGTAGGATGTGAGATTTAGCACAACTGCTGCTGTGTCCCATCATCAGTCAGGGCACCACAAGTGTGGCAGCGAGACTGTTTGCAGAGTCCTTTACTCTAGATGGCAGAAATGTCCCCAGCAAGTGCTAAATTGAAAATGCCAAGTACCATTTGTGTTTTCTCTTGCAGGAATCGAGATTGACTTATGCAATAACACTTGTCATCAAATGGCCAAGTAAGTACAGACAAGGGGCTGGGTCATTCTGAGAAAGCCATGTATGTTTATATGTGTTTTACATAGAGGTGGTTCTCTGTTTAGGGCTTCACAGAGGGCTGGGAGGAGGTGCCTGCTCCTTAAAGGTGCATAAATGTCATTTCCATTCTGGGAACTTGCTTTGGTGCTAAGCCAGATGCACTTTTCCTGAGGTTTTTGTCTGCTCGAGCATGAATTATTTCCAAGTTCCTTCTGCATGTGTGGATGGGAGAAAGCAGAGACTCCAAGGTACTCCAAGTCTGGCCTTATTCATGGAGCGAATCAATTAGCCATTGACAAGCCCTTTCTGCCTTGTCTTCTTCCACCAAGGAGTTAAATGACATTGGGTGATGGGCTCTGATGACTCCCTGTTACTTCCTTCTCCATCCATTATCTGGTCTCCTATTTTGCGGTACCGGGACCCAGCCATCTCCATTGCACCGTGCAGAAGCACATGGACATGGTGAAGGTGCACTGTGCGAGGTGTGAAGCCTGTGCCTGGCTGCCAGCTCCCTGGCCAGTGTGACTTGAGTATTTGGTGCTGTAAAGAAATACACAGCAGCTTCAGGCATGTTCCTCCTGTGGTCAGTGTGGACTCTAACTTGCACATGCCAGGCTTGTGTAGGGTTTCCCACTGGCTGAGAAAATCCGGAGGTGTCGTCAGTGATTGTTTATCCCTTTCTTGTTTCAGCTGCCTCAATAGCTCTGCAGATTCCCCACCTACATGCTTCTGCTCTGCTGGATACACAGGGAATGGGACCCATTGCACAGGTATGTCCAGCAAGGGCGGGCAAGACTCAAGGCTTGCAAACATCTGCTGAGGCTACACAGAGACAAGGGCTTTGTTTGTGAAATAAATGGGATGATGTTGCCAGGGGAAAGATCAGTCAAGTCCTTTTCCTCTCAGCCATTCACCATGAACTCTGCCATGCTTTGGTAGAGTGGTTTTCCAGTTCAGAGCTTTACATGGGATGCTCTTGATGTTGCTAGAGCCTGCAAGAGAGGGATAAAAAGGCAGGCAAGGGTAGCAGAGCAGTTCTTACTGCTTGTGGAGAGAGATGCACATGAATAGGTTCTGATATCACAGCAATGGTGACAAAGATATAGCAATTTTGGCTATGAATCCCTGGAATATGGATGCTTCAATTCCCCAGAATTTTGTGCTGCTCTTATTTGCTGGCCATGCCAAAAGGGTAGAAACAGTGCAGCAGTTGTGCCAAAATGAGGCAGGATTTTAGGATACTGCTCTAGAGCTGCATACAAACATGGTCTGTGTCAAAAGCAAACAGACAAGAATAAGACACTCAGAGTGATAAAACTGTAACAGTCAACACACTGGTAGACATCACAGTTTCCTTTCAGTATCACCCTTGTTTGAAAATAAGTGAGGAGGAAAAAAGAAAAAAAAATTATGTAGGAAAATATTTTTTTCTCCTCTAACCATTCATCCTCAGTGAAAAAATGCTGTGACAGAAAGACTTCTTAGTCCAATCTGGCGGTTACTTAAGCTCAGCATGACTTTTGGACCGGCCTCTCTCAGACTCGGATGAGGCCCCATGCCTTTAAAGGACCTACAGTTTCATCTGAAACAAAGGGATTTTAGTAAGATGTTGTGTTTTTTGTTAAGATGGATGATCATTCTGGCAGAGTTCATCTTTCCCAGATGCTCTGAGCTGATTCTGCCTCTCTCGTTTGTGGTCACAGAAATAGATCCGTGCGCTATCGATCATGGTGGCTGCTCCATCTACGCTGTGTGTACTAAAGTGTCCCCAGGAGAGAGAACCTGCGTTTGTAAGGAAGGCTACGCTGGAGACGGGACGCTCTGCATGGGTGAGTGCTCAGTGGATGTTTTGGTGACAGTGGCGAGGCATCATCCATGCAAAGGGGAATTTCAGACTAAAAGCATTAAAATTTCAGGTTAAAGTGTTGAATAACTCAATTTTTCTTCCACTTTGTTCATGCAGTGATTATTTCAAAGCAAATAATTGCTGGCTGATCTTGATTCAACTGTCTTTCTGCTTTTGTCGAGGTGCATGCACGCATACCTGTGTACGTATATACCTGCAGGTATGCGCTCTGCATTCTGCCAAGTCATGGTTAGTGAGGTAGTCGCCCCTGTCCCAGCACAGTGCCACCTGAAACTGGGCAGGGAGCCCATGCTGCCCTTGGCACCTGTCTCGCTGGATGGCTGCAGACCAGTGTTTTGGTCTCAAACCAAAAGAGCCCAGAGAGGTTTCTTGCCCTGATGCATATCGCGGACAGGTCCAGAGGCAGAGGGTGAGGGCAGTCACCTACGGTGGTGCTGAGATGAAGATGGAGCTGTGGGAGAGTGCAGTCCTCTCGTACCCTTTAAAGCACACACAGGCAGGCATGGGATTTTCTGTGGGCAGATTTATTGTAACTCAGAGACCCGCATGTGGGAAGAGTAGAACTTGCAACTTGCAGTTGTACCCTATTCCTTTGCTATCACAAGTCGCTTTTCCGCCAAAGTGTTTCTCAAGCTGGGAAGATCCTCCGTATCAGTTTCCCAAGACCTCTTCAGGTCACCAATTCCTGCCTGAATTGAGCAGCCCTCAGCAATAATGTGGCTCTTACTGTTTTGCTGCAGAAATTGATCTCTGTCTCGAAAGCAACGGGGGCTGCCACATCAACGCGGAGTGCGTTAAAACAGGCCCAAGGAAGGTGAGTATGTAAGATGGATGTCAGAGCAACATTATTATGGAGGTTGTCACAGCTGTGTAGTCCTCAGACAATCCTTTCCATGGCAGTGCACTGCCTTGGGCTTATTACCTTCCACATAGAAAAGTTGCCTGGGAAGGGCGCGAAAGATTGCTGTTTCCTTGAAAGCAGATGCCTTCTGTTGGCCAGAGGCTGGAGGCAGTCTTGGTTTATAACTGTTGACACAAGCATGGTTATACATGAACGTAGCGATGGATGCTATACCACATGCTTTCCATCCAGTTCAGCCATCGCCTATTTTCCTTTGCTGGGTTCAAGTTTCAGACTGAGCATCTGTTCTCCTTCCAGGTTGCCTGCAACTGTCTTCCTGGTTACAGTGGGGATGGCGTGAGCCAGTGCAACCCCATCAACTTGTGTGAACAGGTAAGTCTGCGTTTTGCTAGTACCAGGGGTGAAGGCCACAGCCTTGAAGCATCCCTTTCTCCCAACAGTTAACAGCAAGAATAGGGTTAGCCTAGGTTAGAGCTGGCTGCCTTGCCTTTTTGCGTTCCTAAGGGATTTCCTAGTGTGTTCTGTTTGCATTGCCTCTTGCAATGACCTGCAAGAGGCAAACCGGTGCTCCCACTTGTGGGAGAAGCAGTGTGGAAAGAGTGACATAGGGTTGGACGCATGTGGGCTTGTTTCTCTGCATCTATTTTGTGTGGAACATCCTCAAAAACTTAAAAGTAATCTGTGCTCATGGCATCGCTGTCATGTCAAAATCTCTCTCTGATTCATGGCATGATTTTGTCATCACTGAGTTCCAAAGGAAAGTGCGAAAGTCTTGCTTCGTGGATGGATTTGGTGCTGAAAAGCCCGTGAAGATTTGGGTGAGGTTTACTCTAAGGCATTACACAGATGAGAGGAATGGTTTCCTTTCCACTGGACTGGAGGTAGTTAGCAGCTCCCTCATGCAAGTGGCTGTTCAAATTGTTGGTGATGCCCCTCCATGCAAGCCTTTCGCATCTCTTGCTAGAACAACGGAGGCTGTAGTCCATTTGGGGTCTGCAAGTACACGGGCCCTGGCACTCGAAACTGCTCCTGCTCTTGGCACAGTGTTGGAGATGGCTTCACCTGCCGTGGAAAAGTGTATCAGGTGAGAAGCATGCACAGCATCTTTTGTGTTTGGGCCCCTGCCCTGCAGCAAACTGCTCCCTCTCCTCCAAGCGTAAGCTGCAGGTGAGCAGACCTGTAGTACCATATCAACACAGGTGTGGTGTAGGACTGGAGACAGGTGCTTTGAGGCAAACTATCCATAAATCATAGGTGTATTTGGGGTGTCAGCTGGGGCAGAGAATCACAGGAAAGCGACCTTGCTCCAAAAGGACCTGGGATGTGAACACTATGCTGCTCTGTCGGCAGCATTTGCCATACCTCCAGAGTGCTGTTTTCTTAATATGACAAACAAATGGGAGTAATTTTTTTTTCCCCCAAGGGAACCCACTTCTCCTGGTCTGTGGGATCAGGGCAGGTGTTCCCTGTGGCTGTGCCAGGACTTGGGATCCAGTCTGGAGGGCAACAATCCGTCTCTGGCTCTGTTGCCAATTCAGCAAAGCTGTCGTTGGGCAAACTGGTGACCTCTTCTGGTAGCAGCAAATAAAAGTTGTCATGGCCACAGCAGAGCCAGGAGAAAAGAGATGGACTCAGTTCTGTGGTTCTGCTCTTACTGAAGTGTGGCAAGGAGAGGGAGCTTGCTCTGCCAAGCCTATATCTGCCACTCTGGACAGCACCACAGAACTGGTAGTGGCAATACAGTCAGGTTAAAGCAGATGTTTTGTGAAGCAATCAGGGTGTCCCATGAGCACAGGGGAGGTTCAACCTATGAGTCAGCTGCTGCAGAAGCAGATGGCTTTCATCTCTCTGCCCTCTCTCTTGCAGCATCTGTGGTGTGAATGGTCCAGGCAGAGCTCACTGCCTGCTTTGTAACCTCCAGTCATCTGTGCCCGCAGTGCTGGCAAGGGAGGGAGGGAAAGATTGCTGTGGTGTATCAGGAGAACCGGTGTCTCACTGGTGTGGGAGAGTGACCTGGTGTGGAAGGAGCAGGTCACCGTGCTGACTGGCCAGGAACAAGTGGAAGGGACTCTGCTAACACCAGCTGTTTCTCTTTGTTTAAGGAGCTTGGAAGGATCGAGGACGCATCCGTGTTCTTTAAGATGATACTGGTTAGTGACAAACAGCTTTGTCCTTGTTTCTGTGTAGTAAATCCCACTGAGGGTTTTCTGCAAAGGGTCTTGCTAACTGGAACAGTGTTTTCTGTTTCCCTTCCCACAAATGTTCTTCTACCACAGGCAGAAAACATCAAGGAGCTCAGTGGGGCAGGGCCTTTCACTGTCTTTGTCCCACGGACAGATTTCATAGCAAACACCACAACGGTAAGTGTCCTCCCATCCCAAGCGCTGTCAGGTGCTTGGCAAGCATCAGGCATGGCAATGTCCTCTCTGGGGCAGTTCTGCCCAGTGAACTGAAGCAAAGGGGCTGCACAGCAGAGGGTTAATGGCATCCCCTGTTGTCCATCAGTGTAAGACCAGAGGTGTGGATGGCGGCTCACTACAGAGACAATCTGGGCAGGGGTGGACATGGCTCCTGTCTTCAGGAGGCCCTTACTGGAGCCCCTGCCTCATGGACCTTAGAAACCAAATCAGTGATGCGTGGTGACTTTTGTTACCCATGGCTGTTAGGGACTGGTAACATCAAGGCTTCACAGCATCTCTGATGGTCCCTTCCTTCTAGTCCCAATGAGTGGGATGTCTGGGGCAAGTGGAGACATGAGGCAGGAGAGATCCTTATTCATGACACTGTAAACCAGACAGGTTCCTGACCAACAGCTTTCTGGTGTTGCTGTAATGGAAGATCCTAATACCATCACTCACAAGTCATGTTGAGCAGCTTCACATCACTCGTCCCAACCTTTTTCCCATGGGCCCCCCCATCCACCCAGTAAAGGAACAATTCCCAATGACCACATATCCCAGGTGTCTCTTCCTCAAGGCCAATGTGGTCGTTTGCCCTCCATCAGGAGACCTGAATGCTGGTTTTGTCAAGCTGGTTGAAATTTCCCAAATCTCTCAAATGGTTTTGTGCATTCACTGCAGTCTTGGGGGGACTGGCTTTCCTGCAGGGATGGGTCAGAGGGGGCTTGGGCAATCCAGGTCTTCCTCATCAGGTCTGGGTGTCCCCCCTCTCCCCCCGCAAGGCAAAGTGCTCCCAGTGTGATCTAATTCTTGTTTTCTCTCTGTAGTTTGAGGAGTGGAGGAGCAGAGGTCTCCTCCGGGACCTGCTTCGCTACCACATGGTGGGTTGCCAGAAACTGCTGTCCAGTGAATTGGAAGCCCAGGCATCCCTTACATCTTTATCTGGCCACAAAATAAAGATCACAGTGAAAGAGGTAAATCTCTGCTACAGTTCCCTTCCCTGTCCCACTTGTCAGGATGTCACTTTTGCTGTCATTTGAAGGCCACTGTGGTTGTGGCAAACAACTTGCCTAGGGCTCGCAGGTGGCTTATAGGGCAGTGTTGTGGGTGGGAATACCTCATCGCATCCCTTCTCTCTCAGAATAGCATCTATCTCGATGAGGAGGCCAAAGTGGTCACGAGTGACATCGTTGGTGTGAATGGAGTTATTCATTTCATCAACAAGATCCTCATTCCAAGTGACCTGATGGACCGTAACATTTCCTCAAAGATCTCTCAGGTGAGGCTGAAGCAGTGACTGTGCTCAGGTAACTGCCGTGGTGAGGACAGGGCTAAGATCTTTCTCCCAACAGCTCTGATAGTGCTGTCGCTGATAAGCCCTCCACTCGCACCCTCAGCCCCAGGCTGTGTGAGGTGCCCTTCCTCCTGTTCCTGGCAGTGTGTAGGGCATGTCTGAGGGCACGGATTCAGCGTGTGAAGGTGACAGTGTTTGTGATGTAGCAATATTTGGGACCAGAGCTGTGATTCATCACTGGGGAACAACAGTACTGGATGTAGGCAGGGGGATCATGTCCCCTGCAAACCATCACACTTCTTTTCCAGTGCAGAGCAGACTGCAGTGTGAGATTGCCAGTGTCTCTCTGGTACTCCTGAAACAAGCAAATAACACATTTTCTGTACAGCACAACAGAGTGCTGAAACTCATCCCAGCTCTTGCCATAGCAGCATCTACCCAGAATGAATCAGAAAAGCGGTGGCTGCTGAATGCCAGCACCTGCCAGGCCAAAGCCATCAGCATGGTGATGACAGAGATAAATTTGTCGAGTTTAG
>Ga0181612_170384_pt1 | contig 19651 bp, 7 predicted proteins | sample HoacroProtozoa21_FD_119630 | JGI IMG/M metagenome (GOLD analysis project Ga0181612, IMG submission 119630) | Hoatzin crop microbial communities from Cojedes, Venezuel. Combined Assembly of Gp0051906, Gp0051904, Gp0051908 | reverse complement strand
GACCCGCCTGGACAAGGTCCTGTGCAGCCTGCTGTAGGTGACCCTGCTTCGTCAGGAGGGTTGGACTAGATGACCCACAGAGGTCCCTTCCAACCCCTACTATTCTGTGATTCTATGATTCTGTGAACATCCATAAATACAATACAACTATTACTATGATGAGTCTAAATTAGCTATGTCCACTCAAAGCAGCATTTTGGGTGTCTTTATGAACATATCTATACAAGCTTCAGCTCAATACCCATGAGAGATCATGAAAGCAGCAGAATGGTAGATATAGTTGGAAAGGGAATACGGAATAAATCTTGTTGAATATTGAATGCAGCTCTACTTCCCCACTTCTGAAAATGGGCTCTGGAGAACTAAAGAAGACACAGAAAACTGTACCTAGGATGAGAAAAAGTTGTTATTTGATGGGGAGAGCTGAAAAAAACTAGGTGGAAATAAAGACCCATGATATTAATATGACAAAATCCTATAAAATATTGACTGGAGTAAAGAAACTACACAGAGAATAACTATTCCCTGGTTCCCACCATGAAGGAACTTAGGAGATGCAGCTATCAAGTGGCAGGCTCAAGGCAAACAACAGGAAACACTATTCACAATGTACATAATTAAACTATAGAACTCATAGCTACAGGATGTTTGAGATGTCAAAAGCTCAGGTGGGCTTAACAAGGAATTAGAAAAACTTATGAAAGGAAAAATTCATCAAAGGTTATTATATTACACACACACAAATACACACAAAAAAATGTTTCCCACTCACAAAGTCCCTGAGCTATGGTTTGGCAGAAGTTAAATGCAATAGCAGGAAAAGTTTTACTTTCTGTTTTGCCGAGTTCTGCTGTTCTCTCCCAAAGCTTCAGCTACTGGCCACTGCCAGAATAGTGGTCTACTTAAAGCTTAGTATGTGTTCGTATATTTATACTCATCACTCTGTTTCACAGGGGGTTTGCCTTTGATGTAATCACTAGATAAGAAACAAACTTACTAAAATAAGAACAATGATTACTCTGCAAAAGTATTTTTCCTATATATGCTTGGTGAAGCAGTCTTTTACCCAAATTAAATGTCGATCCTAACTCACAGGGAACACTGTTATTGTTTGTGGCAGTCTCAAGACAGCTTTATCTAACAATCTGTAACAAACAAGTATTATTGCCTCTGTGGCATGTAACCTGCATTTTTCTGCAATCTGCTTCTAGGTGCATCTCCAGACACTGATGCCTCATTTTACAATGAAGCAGTTTAGACCAGTCTGCAAACTCCGGCTGATAAGCTTGAGTTTAAATAAAGACAACTGCTCTGAGGGAGTGGCCTCCAACTCCTGAAGAACTTTCAGCCATACTACATTCATGCACTTTCTGAGCTGACAGTAAACAGTTGAGGCTTATTAGGATCTTATTAGGTATCTGTCTTGTGAGCTCAATGAATTGTCATTTTTGCATTGAAAAATAAAGCTGTAAAGCTCTACCGCTGGCCTTTAAAAAAGCTGTTAATGTCACCTGGTATTGTTAGGCTTCCACAGATTTCCCAAGAGAGGTTATGGTTAATGAAATTCATAGCTAATTTGTGTATGTTTCTTGAAAGACAACTTTTGGCATGAATTTCAAAACACTTTACCAGTACTTGCTTAGCAACAAATATTATGAAAGAGTATGATTTTCAAGGTTTTTCTCAGATGTTAGACTACAGCTATCATATATCTGTGTAGGGTTGCATAGCATGGGCCAATATTCCGTTGATATAAATCAGGAATAATTCACATTACAAAACTACACCATTTGCACTTAGAGAGGATGTCATTATCCTGACAACACCTGTTAAAATTCATCCTTTTATATTCAATCACACGATTAATAAAGGTATAGTTACCCAAATGCTTTGAGTCTGTTTTGTCCCAGAAGGATGTTATAACATGACTTGCTCGAGTAGCATACCAGAGCTCTTAAATCAATACAAACCTGACAATGTGGGACATCTGAAGGAAGCTGCTATCTCAGGCAGCACTGAGGCACTGACTGGAAATAAAACTCAGATTGCTTACCTGGTTTGTTCTCAAGTGAATGATTTCAGGCAAGCCAGTCTATACGATTGCACGCAGTGACTTTGCAGACTTTGCTTATTTAGCAATGCACACAAAGAACATTTTACAGCTCTGCTCTGTTATCTGTGCTGATCTGAAAACTGTTTCTGGTGCAATTTTAAGTGGCTTGAAGTTGCTAAGACTTTCTACAATGCACTGTTTTTAATTTATTTACTGTTTTGACTCTTTTTTCTTTATTTAATTGCTTCTATCCGTTCTAGAAATAAGACATTATTTACATCATTTCTTGATTTTCTGGACTTTGGGTATTGGGATCTAAAGAGGCATATGGGTGCTCTCTTAATTTCAGGACTGTCACTAAGTGGAGGAAATAAGAACAAATAATCTAGAGCCCATACCCTCCTAAAGCAACTGTATTTTAATCAGTGAAATTGTATGTGTATAAATGACATGTGAGTGAAACCCACTGCCACCTTTGCTATTAGTTTGGTTATAGTGGTAAAAACAAAAAAAAATCTTGCAAGTCTTTACTAGAACATCTCCTACCTATACTGATACATTGCCAAGGGCAGGATCCAATGCAGGGAGATACCAGTTTGCAGAATTTATGTATGCCAGTTTTTGTATGCATGTGAATATATAAGAAGCCACAACTTTAATGCATCATCTCCAGAAAGTGGTGTCTCTAAAAAGCACTTCATGTCCTTTAAAAGCAAACAGTGTAACGACAGCAGCAAAAAGTATAAATGAAAAACAGTTGATATCAGTCTCCAGCTGAGCCAGATCTATGTTGGTACACATGAACAACAGGGACGACTGACACAGTGAAAACCTTCCTGACCTGGTGTAAACAGAAATAGATTCAGAACATCTTCTACTACAGCAACAAACTCCAGAAAGAAAGTCTGAGTCATCACATACATTACACAAATTCCTTCTGCTTAGAGGTGCTAACTTTGCCCTGCTGAAACTGAAAGTGCACTTAGAAATGAAATTCAGCTATACCTGAGTACGACAGCAAATGCTTTCTCTTTGCAGCCAGGCCATATCTAGTCCTTAATTTCTCTCCAGTCACTGTTTCTGATTACTTTCCCTAACCATTAAAGAAAGATGCAAATACTGTAAAAGTTCTGGTCTAGTTATATTGATTGCCATTAGAGGAAAAAGGTAAAAATCTCATTCCATGTAGCCTTATGTTATTAAAATAAAACTAGGAGCAGAACTTCAGTGGGTAGTAGTTGACATGCCTCCAATGAATTTGTGTGAATTTATTCTATATTACCTAAGTTTTTTTCTCTATAGAATACACAGCATCTAAAGTCTAAAAAAAAAAATTATATTAGAATGTCATTTCAACTTTATATCGCTTTGAAAAAATGTTGCATTGGACCTCTAGTTTCTTTTAAAATTTGTTTTTATTACTTGCATTTCTTAATTTTATTAAGACATGACCAGTTCTATGTATAATAACATTAAATTTTAAGCACATGTTATTATTACTTTTTAATCAAATTTGTGTTTCTTTTGAAAGTATTATATGCATACAAAAATAGATTTTAAATAATTATTATTACTTCTGACTATAAATTGTTTATATAGTTCTCACAGGTATAAAAAAAATAGCATCCTTACATTCAGCTTTACACCTAAGAATCAGTCAGCTGGAAGCCAACAGGGGTTTATCTAACATCAGGGGCCTGTTGATCATACATAATGCCCTTAGTTTTGATCCTGGAAATGCTTGTTCAAGTACATTTTCTTACTGATGAGCCGTACTTTCAAACTGCTACTTATCATGAAAAGCAAACCAAATGATTGAGACAAAGGTGTCACTGAAGAAATCAAATACCAAAAGGTAATAAAAAAATACTATGTCTTAGAACAAGTCAGACATTCCAGTAAGAACACCGCAGTCTCGACAGGGTGGTCTTTCTGTGAAGTCCACTCTCTGTTTTCTGTTAGGTGGTCAACTGATTTTTATTCAGTGTAGCACCACTTCAATCTGTGAAATAAAGCCAGAGTTTCCTTGGGAACAACAGCAGATGCATGCCCAGTACAGCAAGTACCAGAGTCAGCATACCTTCAGTAACCAGTAAACTCCCCTTAGATGAGCACTAGGCAGAGCAGCACATCAGCTGCCTGTTGATGTCTATTGCTTATTTAATATCTCTCCTTTCCTCACACTCACACAACATGGGAATAGATATCACTGTTTTACACACCACATGTGCATGCTTATGCACATCAGTCTTTCAAGAAGTGCGTTTGGCTACTTGTATAACTGATCTTCCCACAGACATGAGGTGTCTACAAATAACCTGCAATACGATTACTACACATGGCAAAATTTTTAGGAAGTCTTACTGAACAATGAATGTCCCTGGGGAGACAGTTTAATGATTTCAGATGTTTTTACCTAACTTGCACCTTCCTCTACAACTCTTTCAGACATATAAGCGACATATAAGGTATTATAAAACCAAGAAAAAAAAATCTCCATAGCTTCAAATACTAAGGACTTTCTGCTACCTGATCTAGTTCCCATACACTGATACGTCACCTCTGAGAATGCCTGGATCTAAAGAGACTAGAAAGAATACGGTCTGTAATTCTGACTATTTTGCAATCAGAAACAATTTTGGATTGTTTGGTTCATTAGCTGTTTTGCTTCCCTCTTTTTCTCCTTTGGCATGCTACATGACATCATATTAAATCAAGATACCAAGCAAGATTAAGATAGCCACGTTAGCAAAGAGATGAAAAGTTCACAAGCAATGCACAGAAACACAAGCATAATAATAGCAATGTTCTTAGCAGAATGCTCATAAAGAGTTCCTCTGTAGGTTGCAGACAAATGCTCATCTAGCAAAGAGCAGTGACAATTGAAGATATTAGCAACCCCAAGAGTTGCCCTTCCTCTGCCTTCCCAAGAGTCTGCCAGTTCCACAGCTTGTTGGCAGAATGGGTCATATGAGAACTCCATATGGAGTCACGGTAGTATTAATCAGTTGATGAAGGCAGTTTGAAAAGAGAACTGAGTTTGCCTGGAGTGGATAAGGCAAAGCTCTCAGACTCCTTTGTCCGGCAGAGCTGTGGGAATGGCAATTTCCAGCTGGCGGATTACAGGTTTGGAGAGCTGAGAGCAGTAATTTCTGCATTCAGCACTGCTAGATCTAGAAGAGATCTACTTGTGACCCTATTTAGATTAGACAGTCTAAATTATTTTAAGGCTTTTTTTTTCCCTAATACAAAGTGAAAAAAAAAAAGTCTGTGAATGATTCAAAAACAAAAAGGTATCAGTATTTCTTTATTTCACCATATTTCAAAGGGGAGGAAGATGTTTGGATGTATGTCTTTTTGCCCTTTCAGCATATGAACAGAAAGATTAAAGTGTTTTTTGTTTCTCTTGGAAAACAAGAAAATTCAGTCCTTGCTTCTAGAATATCCTGTAGAAGGAATAGTGAAAAAATGATTTCACAGAAGTCAGGAATGTGACCAGAGAACAGAAAGCACTTTCAGTGCAAAAGCTAGTATTTTAATATTTTTGATAAAAATATGTTTATTAAAGCTTCAATAACTTCTCCTTAAGTATCACCAGAAGGCACATAATACGTTAAAGACTTCATAAATGTTTCTGGAAAAATTAGGCAAGAGTTTCCATTTTAGCATTATATGTAGGTAAAATAGCAAAAAGTCATAAAAAAGACACGTCTGTTTTCACAAAGATTTTGTAAATCACACAGACTTAATCTCTTGTTTTCATCCCAGTTCTCCCTCCATTATCCAGCCTCTACAATAAATGCTGAAACATTCTAAGGAATTTGCTTAACATTGTTTCGCCAGCGCCTGTTATCACATTTTAAAACTAAAGTATCTCAGGAAAAAAACGCTTCTTTTACAGTACTATGAGTTGTATTAGTCCTGAAGTTATTTTATACTTAATCTTCAAGCCATCATGCTCCAGGATATAAACCAATCATCACTGACAGAGATTAACAAGAAACTTCCTCTATGTGCAGAATATTTCATAAGTGCTCACTGCAGGGTTTCTTGCACTTTCCTCTAAAGCATCTGGTAAAGGCCATTGTCAGATGGAACAATAGCATTAAAAAGCTGTCAGTCTGCTCTGGAATGGCTCTGCTTGTACACTAAAGCTTTTGTCCCTGATCTTCCTGTACCTTCTCCCTGCAGTTTGAAAGAGGCAATGCATGTATCTTCACACCTATTACCAGTTAACTGGTTAAATCTTTCTCTTACCCTTGATTACTTTGGTAGAAATGCAGCAACGGCAGTCACACAGAATCATAATTCATTTTAGGTATCATGTACAAACTCTGCATATTCTTCTGGACCAGCTTTTGGAAATGGTGTTTTAAATCATGAAGTTTAACACAAGATTCATCTTCCTAGTGTTCCTGAAGCTTTTACTGTTCCCAGAAAGAAGTCATTACGTAAATATGTCTTCCACTGAGAGATTAGAAGCAAACAAAGAAGGTTAATGAGAAGAAAAACCTACACAGGCTCATAAACTTTTGATTTCCACACATGAAATTAAATAAAGTGCAACTTTCTTCAGCAGATACTGGAATCAAGAATTAACATTCTTTTAAAGCAGTTGTCCACACCAAAAGATTCCTTAGGAATGAACTAGTTCTTTGAGGAACATCTCACATCAGCTTATTTTTCTTGTTATCCATATTTTGGATTAGCAGTGTGAAATGCACAGAGAGAAAGGGGCTAATTTAATATCTCACCATGTAAAAGACGATAAGGATGTTTGTGTACCTGTAACAGTCACATTCCTCTTGTTTTCTGATCCTGATTTCATTGGAAATCGTGAGAAGTACTATGAGGAAAACTTCAATTCAAAGATACATGTACATAGATATACGTTAATATCTATGACTGTTTCTGAATGTAGTTTTAATATTTCTGTGACTGAAAGAACTAGACCTATATCACAAAAGACTACATTTTATAAAACATATTAAGCAAAACTATTTTCTTACCTGCTGCAGTTCAATTCCTAGTTTATTGATGATTTTTAACATATATCCATTACTGAAATTCCCATTCTAAAATATTCCAGCAATACAGTTTTTTAAAACGATGAAAAAATATGAAGATAAATTCATCAGTCACAGACAAATGTATTTGTTGTTCTGATTGCGTGCAGATTTTTTTTGAGGCCTGTCTGGGAAAACAAACTTATTTTCTTAGTACTCTGAAAAGCATACCGTGTCTTAGATACTACTGTCAAAAACACTGGCATCTACAGAGGAACTAACACTGCCACTGACAAACAACTAAAACTAATGTGATATTGCAATGTGGGTACAAAAAAGATTAGTCTGCAGTAGCTACAAGAGAGCTCAGCTGTGTTTTGCACTCCTTGACACTGATTTTCCAGCTAGGTGATAATGGAAGCTCAGTTTTCACCAGAAGAACTAATAGGACAGAATGATAACACTTGCTTAGTGAGGATCTGAGTCCAGTATCATGGTCTGGATTCAAAATCTAAGATAAGATTTTAGTACAGTAAGGGTTATTTTCTAGTGTATGTGCTGGGTTCCAGTGACTGATCAGAACAATGAGGGTGGTGTTAATGCATAGGTTGTTATTAAAATGCATTGGAATTGTACAATAATCATGCACTCTAGATATGTTAAAACAATAAATCAAGATATCAGCCGTGGAATTTTCTCAGATTAGAGCTGTTTTTACGTGGTTTAGATGATACTAGAGAGAAGTGATGCGTGGCTCAGAGAATTTAATATTCTTCTTTGTATTATTACTGTTAGGACCGTATGGTGATATAAATGTCCACATTCTAAAAAAAACTGGGCACCAATATTGTAACTTCATAAGATAAAAATCTAGTATAAATTCTTAAAGTGCACTGTTTTAGAACACTCCAGACAACAGATTTTCAAAGTTATTTTATCTGTATTTTTTAATGTGTAACTGAAAATGTGTCTCCTTCTTGCAAGGGGAAATATAACCCCTGTATTCACAGAAAAAAAGATATTTTCTTCCACCTATAAGAAGTACATTAGCACTTGTAGTTATTTTTGATGTTAAACATGAGGTAGGAAGATTTCTGTTTGTTCTAAAAATGTACTTAGGGCAGTTTCATAAACCCTCAGCTTTGGCCTCAATTCATTTGATGTTAATGGCAAAACTCATTGATATCCATAGCAGCTTAAAATCATACCATTAAATAAAAGCAAAGCTTATGAGTCAGGCCAGAAAAAAGAGACAGCCTTTAAAATTTTAAAAAATTATAAATATGTGGATATTTTTGGTTTGTACCTTAGATCATCTACCAATCTGTTTTCCAAGTGTTTTCTCCCATAATCCTCAGGGCTAGAAAATTTTATTTTAAATGAAAACTGAGATTTCTGCCTATTTGTATAAAGCAAGGAGGTGATCATAAGAGAAAGACACGATGTTATGATTCCTGTCCCGAAAAACTGTAGAAGTGCCATCCTCGCTTCCCTGGACAGAGAGGTCAACAAACACCAGCCCTGCTTAAAAATCTCACCTTGATGAACTATGCTCTAAAGGAGAAGATGTTTTGAAAAATGTCACACAAAAGTACCTTGCATTCTTCACTGTACAGAAGGAAAGGTCTAGCTGCATGTGAAAATGAAGTCCTTTAACACTTATTAAACTGTCTTAAGGGCAGCATACATGGGAAATATTTTGGTTAATATTTTGTGTGAATTTCAGAAAAATTATATGTCTGCTTCACATTTCTCAGTCTACTCCAACAACATAGCTTGACATTAATTAATCTGAAGAAATATATTTATGTTTTAAAACAGCATTTCCAATAGGTTAATACGTGTGTCAGAAAAAATGACAGTATTACCACGATGGAGGGTGGAATGGCTCAAAAATACACTACACAAGTGAAATAAAAAAACAGCCTTCTCATAAATTCACGAGTATTGTAAAACTAAATGAAAACTTGGATCATAAGCACCATATTATAGCTGTGGAAATAAACAAATTTCGGGGTAAGCTTTTTTATTCTATGTGTAGTTCTGGTCAAAACTTCTCAGGTTTGAATGGGAATTCTGCCATCTCGTGGTCACAGTTTTTTCTACAATGCTCTCCATTGGGCAAATTAATGATGAATACAAATACACACAGCTTTTGCAAAGACTCATTTAAAATAAACTTAATTTAGCCACTGTAGGATTACTTGATAAATTTGATATATTACCTATTCATACTAATACCTTTCAGCTCAGTGAAATTTTGCATGGCATGTTACCTCTAAAGATACATTTATTCTACACATTTAGAGGATATATGTAATTTTTATTAATTTAAAGTACACTACTTGAAAGTATTTTGCTGCACTTTTCTGTGTATTCCATGAGACATGCCTCAGTTTTCTGTATATTTCGTGATTCTAATTTGTTAGCTTGCAAGACGTAAACTTCCAAGCCTGCTTCTCCATGAGCAGAAGGCTCTGTTTGGAGATACAGTAACTGATGATGATTATAGCCTATGAGTTCAAACTGCAGTAGGATTTGGGAATTATCATTCGCTGTTTTGATATCATGCCATACATTTCAGTTCTGCTCAAGGGAGAGCCACACAGAGTTCACACGTCAAGCTCATCCCAGAGATGACTGAAGTTCTTTGGAATAGCAATTTTCCACTCCATCTATCCATTCTCCAAAACTCTCCTTTCTACAATCTTCTCCCCCAAACACACTCACCCCAATGGTAACTGCTTTCCTGACACCCAAAGAATTTCTCACTGGGGCAGATTTCCTTCTTTTTCTGTTTGACCACCTCTTTCTCAGCAGTTCACTTCCACCCTTTTCACAGCCTGTCTTTCTTTTCACTCCTTGTGCCTCCTCTTTACGTTTACTCTCTTTGCATTTCCCCCAGATTCCTAACATGAAGCGAATGTGCAACTGCAAGGGAGAGGCAGAATAAGGCATGAATTAGTGGGTGATGGAGTCAGACAGGAAAGAGACAGAATGGTGAATGAAATAAAACCATGTACGTGGGCGATTGTTAGCATGAGGAGAAAAGTAAAGCAAGTAAGTAGGTGGATGAACTCTGAACAATCGTAGCTAAGCAGAAGGAGAGAAGCAAAGAACAATTAAGGAACACTGTGAGTAAGAACAAAGAAACAAACCTACTCAGAAAGGTTTTGATGGAAAACTTGGGAAAGGGGAGAGAGGGAATTCAAAGTAACTGGAATAAAAGGCTTTAAAACATGAAAAGCCACTAGGCTCAAATAAAAATAATAGCAGAGGACATGAACTAGGAAATACTACAGTAACACAAACCATACAAATAGAAGTTAAAAAAAGGAAATTAGAAAATTAATTGCATGTTCATCCCTTTCTTCAAAATAATTTAGTTCCTATACTAAAAGGCAGGAAACTGAAAAGGCATGAGAACTTGGTTCAGCAAGGTGATGAGAGAAACCTTTTAATTCCTTGTCTCATAACTCTGCTTCCTACACCCCTCCACATGAGCCTTTCTATCTACCTCCAAATAAACCCTTTAGCACAGACCGAGTCCATTCCTGGCCTATATCCTCATTATTCACATAAAAATCGGTTCATGTTCAGCTCTGTTCTTTTATCCCTTCAAACCCCATTTCTTTCAGCCAATTTCTTACTGTTCCTTCCTCCTTATGTATCAGGTGAAATAACCAGTTTTCTGTTAGGTAGACGATGTTCTTGAATCCCTATATTTTCGTTGTTTTCTCACTGCTTTTATTGCAATTGTTAAAGGAAGAATTTACCCTGTGCCTTAAACAGATATGAAAAGAAACTGAAAAGAAAGCTGAGACAGACTTCATTTCATTTTTTCTACCTTCATCTTTGAATGGAACTGAAAAGCAGTAAAAGGTAGCACTTTTTTTCTCACTAAGTAGATATGATCTACTAGATAGATTTACATCCACAAACTAAAACATACACATACAGAAAATCTGGTGACTGCAAACATTTCTCTGCTGTGCTACCATAGGTTATGACCAGTTATCTCCAATAATGGTATCATGATAACAAAAAGGCATAGGCTTCAAAACAGTCTGCACGATCCTGTCCATGACTTTTGGGTAGTTATTCAATGTCTGTATAGCTACTTTGCCATCATCACTCACACTAGCTGAGAATAAGCATATTTAGACATCTTCTGCACATGTTGTAATTACTACATGCCTGGGACAAGGACACATTTTCCAGGCTTCTTTAAAAACAATACCCCATTTAAGAAAGGCAAAGAATTTAACCATATGATTGTTTCAACTGGATGTTAAGACAAATACTAAAATAACAAACTTTGATTACGGTACACAAGCCTATACTGGCATTGAGTGAAGTGGCAGAAGCGTCTACCTGTAAGCTGAACTCAAAATAAAGAATAAACTGGAAAAAGCAAAATTTTGCTTGTTTACGTGTTAGTGAAAATTGATCAATAATGTGACATAGTCATAAAATACTTGCTTTGTGGAAAATCAATTTTTTAAAATTAATATTTATAAAACATTTTCTAGAAGAATTGTTAAAAATCCCAAGCAACCTAACTTCAGGGTTAGCTGTAATACATGTGCAGAGCAATTCAGAGACTAAATATTCTTACCATGTTAGATTATTAAAGACTGGTATTAGCATTTGTACCAAAAACAAGCTAAATTTTGAATACATGCTCAACTAGGGTAAAAATGTTCCTTTTAAATTGTGTCTTATGAGGTCATGTTGTCGAATAACCAAGTCCAAAGCCTACTTAAGAACATCATGTCAAGCCTATTATCTGCTAAAAGTGCCTATTAGAGCAAATATATTCAGTTGTGTGCTTTAGACATTGCAGTAGGGTGAAGAATAGATTTCAAAATAACAGTATAGGTACATCAGGTAAACCACTTCAGAAACCTTGGAACATGTTTTGAAAGAAAATAGAGAGCTAGCAGAATCTATGAGCTAAAACATTGAATCTATACTTTGCCTTACATTAAATCAAGCCAGAAATGTAATCTGGAATAGAAATTATTAAGAGAAGCAGTAAAAAAAAGAAAAAAAAAAGTCACCCCTTTAATGCAATAAATTTTTAATAGAAGACTTGTTTCTTCTCTCCATTATGAAATGTTCATGAGCGTTTAATATCTGTCCACTTTGAATCATCTTTGTGGGTAAAAGTGCAACTGGTTGTTTATGCAACAGTGTCTAATGAAAGGACATGTTAGGGAATCACATCTAATTTAGACTGAGTAATCTTGTTCAATAATGTCTGCTTAATACCAAAAATTGAAGCTAAACCAGAGGTTATTATGTGTAGTTGACTGAAGAGAGAAGTGCCATTAAAATTAGGAGACATCAGCTCTTTTCCTGGCTTTGCTACTGAGTCAATCTTTGGACTTCAGCAGATGATTTACATAAATATATTTATATATGTATGTGTATGGATACATATGTGTGTAGATGTAAATGCATGTGTTTGTGCATAAACAAAATATGAATATAAAGTGTGCAAAATGTAAACATTTCTCTCTAGAATGTTGAATGCTTTTGTAACACCCTTTCAAAACAGATCCCAAAGCATGAAGTACTTCAAGGAATACAATACACTACTTACCAACCACCAAAATCTCAGTACTGTCTTATGGAGCATATTGGTGACTGAAAGTCAGTACAAAACTTGTGTGCTATGTCATAATGGACACTGAAAGAGCCTCAAAGGAATTAATTTATGCAACTTCCGAACATCTCATGAATCCAAAATACACTTGGGCAACAGGGAAAGAATAGATTGGCTGTGAACTGAAGACAGCATAGCTAGATTTCCTTAGACATGTACCTCACAAGCATGAAAGCTCGCACATTTTTTGCTTGTTCATACCATAGTTATAGATTTGAAAGTTTCAAGCTCAGGTCATTTGTGGCTACTCTTTTCTCTACATAGACACAGTCTGAAAATTTAGTTTCATATTTTTCAGTTTAGAAAGTATCATATCTATGTGTTTGTGTTTACAGAAGATACCCAGAAATCTCAATTTGAAATTGAGATTTCAAAGCACAGTAATCTGTTGATTACATTTTCAATATACAAATACTGACCCTGATTTGCATCTGAACAGAGGGAAAGTTAACCAAATGTGACTCACAAGTAAAAGGTTTTCTTTTCTCATCCCAGTTATATTTTTGTGGCCTTCCCTGGAGTCTACAAATAAAACAGAACAGTGGCTCTGCTTTGACAAGTGAAAAATCAGATTTTAAGAAGGAATTCAATATCAATAGACTACTGTTTTGTAGAAAAAGCCTGGAATATTAGTCCCAGAAGGCCAATATATGTCTTTACACTGAAGTCACAGGTTTTATTTTCTTTACACTTAAAACATTTATGCATATACATGACACTGCCAGCTTTAAACACATTGAGTATAATGTTTATCTGCATGGATTAGGACCATGTTGGTGATGCTCTTCAGTGAAATAGTACAGAAGGTTTCACATTCCTAGAGAATGAAATTCCATACAAACATTCATTATCGTGAATATCCACAGCATCAAAACAGGGAGTAGCGTAATATTCATTAAACAAGTGAAACAGAGAGGAGCAGAGAAATAATCATGATTTAGCCAGTTTTAGTGTCCGAGAGAAAACAGAAGATAAAACAAAATTAAAACTCACAAATTCCAGGTGCTAGGTGCAAACTCCACCCGTCACACAGCGCTTCTGCATTAGAGAAGTCTTGTCTCCAGAACAAGCCTTCTTTCCGGGACACCACAGGCTAATAAACCTCCTTCTTTAAAAAGGAGATATATTTCACTGAGGCATCCAAGTCCCTCTAACACTGCCAGAGCATAAGAGCTTCCATGAGATTTAGTCTTAGTGCAAAGGTTTCCCCTGCGATCTCTTCAGAGCATAGCACTTGGAGAAGGAAAGTGACATAATACTTTTGCATGATTGTACTAGTTGATTTTGCCTCTAGATATCTTAGCATTGGTATAAGGATGTGGTTCATGACTCCCTCAGCTAAAAGGAAGACATCAGAGAATTTTAATCTTTGTTAGGGCTGCTTAGAACTACTAGAAAATCAATAAGGAGGCATCCCTGATTGTGCTGAATTAACAGGTGTTTTAAAGCATTCTTAGCATCTCAAAACTTCAAGCTGCTGATCACTATGACAGTGTCTCTATTCTAGCTGCAGTCTACAAGCAAAGGGACAGAAGTTTAAGTGGGTTGGAAGGATTAACAATAAGCTAGAAAAACAGCGTTTCATCTGTAGAAAAAGCGTGCTCGCTTCCTTTGCAGATCTTTACTTACTTGAAGGTTGCTACTACCATGTGGAAGGAAAGTATCTAAAGTGAATTCTTGGATCAACCAGTAAACTAAAAATAACAGTAAATATTATTTTGCTTAGGTACCAACAGCGTTTTGTTGGTCTCAGTAGAGACTTCATCCAGGGACTCTCCCTGCAGTTCTGATACATCAGGTATTAGATCTGTTGCCACCAGCATATGGGGCATTAACGTGTAGTAATACACAAGAATGACTGGAACTCTGGATACGTATCTTTAGGCTTTAATTAAAGTGCATTGACAATGGAGTAAGCTGTCTTTCACATTCATACTATTATTGGCATTGTGATGTTGCAGCTCTGTGGGCTTTAATGACATGTACAGATGGGTCAAGCACTTCTGTTGACAGACTTTTTAAGTCTCCTGTACAAATGCAGGAAGTAATGGACAAAGAAAATAAATTGTAAGAGGAAGTTTGGATTTTTGCCATTATGGACAATGTGCAGAGTTCTTATATTTTTAAGACATACGTTCCAGTATGAGAAACTCCATCATCCTGATTTAAATGCAAGTTAAATGACTAGGGTAACTGAACCTCAGGGGTTACACAGATCACACATGGCAAGAAGATGTTAAAGTTCACTTCATAGCCAGTACTACCATATAGCAAAGCAAGGGTTATGCCGTCTTTAATCCACGGGTTGGAGCTAGTCGAAGAACAGAATTAGCTCAGACACTCTGTATAACCTTGTCAATATCTAAGGAAGGACACTGTGAAAATATAAGTTTCCTTTCCTCATTCTCATGTCAGATGGACCTATAATTCGTTGCAGTTTATTCCTTGTTTTTTTATTTCTGCACATTAAGTAAAATGACTAGAAGCCTTGTCCGTTTTGTTCAACTACTGACCCAGCCTTTTGTCATGAGTTCTACTTGTATTATTTGTTATAATTAATTGTTACACTTCAATGACTATTGAGAAATTTGATCCAAGGACATGCATAATCCTTGAAATTCATATATCTTGATATTACAAGGATCATAAACCTTAAATTAGGAAAGGGTGGACTAATGCACATAAATTGCTTTAGTGTACTTTAGGAAAAGCATTAATTGTCTATACCAGGGTGACAGTGTATTTCTGATATCTGCCTATCTGCCACTGATGCCCTTGCCCTTAACATAAATTAAACATCGGTTTATTCCCTTAGTTGTAATTATGAACAAGCCCATGCAAGAAATCATTTCAGCAGATTTATTACTCAAAAATTAGAGAACTTGCTCAAGACTAGGTACAGCAATGAGTCTAATGCCTCTTAAGACAGTCAATTCCTTTATTTAGTCTTCCCTTAGTAGAATCGTTTGAGAAATATAAAATGATCAATTCCACTCCACTGTTCTATTGATATACCCTCATAAAACCTCCTTAGTTTTAAAAGAAATCACAGAAATTGCAGTAGTCTTAGTTCTCGATTTTTCCATTTAGTATTTGCAGGCTTAGCCAAGCAGTGTTGCTTACAGTGTGCAACAAACACAACAGGAGAGAAATGCTGCTGAAACCATTCAAAGCTGTACTTATTTATGGTTGTGCTTCAGCTGAGCCTCCAGCTGCCTGCCAGCTTCCTTGAGGATTTGCAGCTGAGAAGCTATCTGTACCTGCAGAACACGCACAGATCTTTGGGATGTGATAGTGAAGGATCACAGCTTTAAAACCAGATCATTTTTGTCAACTCACTTTTAAACTTCCAAATCCAAGACGATGTCAACACAGTTTTTGGAGCAGGATCTTCTTTGGCTCCAGCCTTACTAGGCAGAGTGTTACATTCTTGTTACTTCTTTCTTTGGAAAACAAAATTCTCTGTAGTCTCTGACTCCATTTCAAAAAATATGAGGTTGAAATGCCAAGCAAAGTAAAGGAATATCTTTTCCCAGTACCGCGCTAGACATTAAAGTAGCCAAGAGACACATAGGTCGATTTCAAACTGTGTTACATGTCAGTGAAGCTCTTATTGGAATATTAACTAGGCATAATGATTTTTAGTAATTTCTTTTGCATAAAAAAACAATTTTTGAAAAAAATCATTATAGCTGCTGATTGATTTAATTAAATTTACAAAGCTCAGTTTTGCTATGAAAAGCTGATCAATTAAACAATTTACAAAGCTGTCTCTGCCAGAACTCTCCTCCAAAGTAAAAGGGGAACTGAGTTAATCACACCACCTCCTTCAAATAAATGCAGCTGTATAAGTAAGGTTGGCAGTGTCCCTTGGATGTTAGAAAACTAGTATTTTCTTCTGATGGGACACAGCAGGATTTTGTGTGTTAATGGGTCACCTTCAAATGCCCTGCTGCAGTCCCCACGCAGTTTGTTACCTAAGGACTATCTCTATTGAAAAGATCCTAATTAGTCTTAACTGCCAGGGCTTGGGATGTTCACCAGGACCTGTATCAAATCCAGCTCCTAAGTGGACAGACTCAAGCAGCCTCCATTCCATGGGGCCCCGAGTGGGATAATATACTTCCAGGGCTCCTAGGCTAGCTTGGGTACCAAAGACAGGGTGGCATCGCTCCTGCAGCTTTCTGCCAGGTCTGGTCTAGCAGGAGTTGTTCCTTCTTTGCTATGTTAAACCACATTTTATCCAGTATGTTCCTGAAAACAGTTCTTTTTTCCTTTTTTGTTTTTTTTTGTCAGTGCAGACAGGAGAAAAAAAATCATTCCAGCCAAAAACAGTTTTCCGCTATATTTTGGTATTTATTTTCTCCTTGAAGAATATTTGTTTGGGCAAAAGGAAAGATATTTCTGCAATGCTGATTTTAATTCGCTATTCTGTCTCTCTCACTTACATACACACACTACTTTGAGATACAGTCCTCTGACAGCAGAGATCAATAGATTCTTCATATCTTAGAAACCATCAGGTAACACTTCAGTGATTAGGGGATTGATTCTCTTCTCTGTTGTGCAGCTGTCAATCTGGAATAATTGTACTGAAACCAATTAATTTCTATTGTTGTAAAGTGAAATCACAATCCAGTCTTCTACCTGAGATGATTCCCTTTGCTTCCCAAGCCTTTAATAAGAAAAAGAAAATAAAAAAAGAGAAGGATAAAAAGCTCTCAAAAAATTATTTCTTTTCTTTTGAACACATTAATTTTAAGAAATTTCTTTTTTTTACCAATATTGAATTTCATCAGTTGCATATGTTTTATTTATAGTTTGTACACTAGGAGAACATGTCTTTCCACAGAACAAAGAGCTTCAGCAGAGCAATCCCCCTTGTCTCTCTTTCAGCACATACATATGTAAGTATATATGACATTTTTTACATGCATACTGATAGGTCTACACACACACACGTAACATATATACACATACACAAGCATACATCCACAGATATATAAGCATCCCCATATAAATATCTATCACAGAAGGTGATGAATACATAGCAAATGTATTTGCTCTCCTCTTCTCTATTTTCTTCTATTTTTTTGAATACCTTATTTCCTTTTGTTCTTTAATAGTAAGACTTGGCACTGGAGCTCCATGCAAAGTTTAAAAGTTTCTTTTTACACAGGACTTTGGTCCCTCCCTATTTACAAGAGAGTATTTTCATGTTTCAGCAAATCCTCTTTTTCCTAGACTTGCAGATACCTTTTAATAAATAACTTTCTAAAAAAGGGGTTGCTGGGAAACATCCAATCGTCTAATATTGAAAGGGAAATCTACAAGTGCAGATTACTTGTTTTAGGCATTCAAAGACAGATAGGGTCACAAGTCAGAAGGGAGGAGACGTGCTGTCTGGTTAGCTAAGCGTTGAAGAAATAGAAACTAGACTTCATACTGTCTCAGGTAGGTCAGTTCCTTAGCCCTTTGAGTGTCTTTTTAGTACGCAACCATCTCATAATTTTTGCTTACAACTTTACTTCTAACTTTTATATATTATTACTAATTACAGGAAAAAAAAAAATCTGGCAAGTCCTTAAGCTTCTACCATGTTGTCTGCAATAATCTATTTGTTGCCTCAAACTATTGACTGGAGCTGTGCAAGATAAAGAAAAGTTGTTCATCATTTTACTCCAAATGGTCTGATGTTTTTCAGCTCAAATCTAGAACCTCTGCCTCCCCAGTGCCAACTTCCAATACGGATAATAAGGTAAAATGTAATGTGGAGAGGACACCTGATTTTTATTCCCCCCTCCCACCCTCAGTTTTAGTTCATTTGCCCAAAAGTCAACGAGTAGAACATGTGAGATTTAAGGATGTTTCCGTGGGGCAGCCATCTGTTTTATGTTTTATTCTATTCAGAATACAATAATATATTTCAGCTTTCTGTACATTGGTTCAGATTTATAACATTTTATGTACTGTGACCCATCATGATGAATATCACAGATGATGATAGGCTCGTTAAGCACATCTCATTTTATTCAAACTGCAAGTGGCATTTTCTTTATATGGTTCATTTTGCCAACAAATTAGATTTCAAATTGATTGCTTTCCTAAATGACTTTGTTCATCAATTTCTAGACTAGGCAATTACAAGACTGTACTAGTAATTAATAAGCTTCTGTATCAACAATGTTTTTAAACTTCTTGGCAGTAGTAGCGAAGTTTAAGGGAATTCAGATGTTAATACTCAGGGTCTATCAGAGCTGCCCAGAATCTGATAAAAGAATACTCCACAGAGATACTTTTTCATAGTGTGAAATTAAAAGCCTAATGCCTTCTACTGCGATAAGACCCTCTTTTCCTCTTAGCCTTCGGTAGGGAGGAAAAAAAGACATTATGCTTAATCTGAGAAATATTCAAATAAGAAATTCAGTGTTAATTGTTTCAGTCATAAGTGAGAATATTGACAGGACCTAGATTGAAGTTTTGATTTGACAGAGATTTGGTGAATTTCATTGGTCAAAAGTTTACGATTTGTTTACATATCAAAATTTAACTCAGAAGGAACTGGTAGAAGTCAAACAAGCTTGGGCGCAATGCTGCAGTAAAGTCAGCACTCTGTTTCTCATTCCTACACTAGCAAAGAAGCCTTTGAATGTACCTTGCAAAACACAGTACAAGTGACTTGCCCAAAGCCAGCTACCAACTCAGTGAACTTTAATTGATGTTTCTGTTCTTAGTATGTTAAATAAGGAAAACAGCATTTCCTACCTTACAAGACTGATCTAAGAAAAGTAAACGGTTGTGAGGCTATCAGACATCATAGCAATGTACTCCATCTAATTAATGTAAAATTTCTGTTAAGTCTTCTAATGACAGGTTTTACTAGTTTTGGCTGGGACAGAGTTAATTTTCTTCACAGTAGCT
>Ga0181612_152878_pt1 | contig 19652 bp, 17 predicted proteins | sample HoacroProtozoa21_FD_119630 | JGI IMG/M metagenome (GOLD analysis project Ga0181612, IMG submission 119630) | Hoatzin crop microbial communities from Cojedes, Venezuel. Combined Assembly of Gp0051906, Gp0051904, Gp0051908 | reverse complement strand
TACTGGCTGGCTGGCATCCTGCTTCGACCACGCTATGAGTTTTCCGCTGAAGTTTTGTTCCTTCATGCAGCGGCGTATCACCTCACTGTCAAACGGATAGACTATCGTCTTTGCATCGTGGAAGAGCATCAGCTTCTCCTGACACTTCTGCTCCATCGAGGAGAAATTCTCCTGATGAGCCGCACCAAGATTGGTGATTACTCCAATGGTGGGCTGAATGATGTCCCGCAGCGCAAGCATCTCGCCAGGCTGGCTGATGCCGGCTTCGAAGAGCGCAACCTGTGTCTGCTCAGTCATAAGCCAAACAGAAAGAGGCACGCCGATCTGCGAGTTGTACGACCTTGGAGAGCGAGCCACCACCATTTGCGGCGAAAGAAGTTGGTAGAGCCACTCCTTCACCATCGTCTTGCCGTTGGAACCGGTTATGCCAACTATGGGAATATTGAACTCATCGCGATGACGCTCGGCCAGCCGTTGCAATGCCTCCAGCGGGTTTACCACTTTCAGAAAATTGGCATCGGGATAGTCTTCAAGTTTGGGAATATTCTTCACCACAAAGTTGCGCACGCCTCGACGATAGAGGTCGGCAATATAGTTATGACCGTCGTTGCGGTCGGAACTGAGCGCGAAGAACAGCGTCTCTTCAGGGAAGCAAAGGCTGCGGCTGTCGGTTAGCAACCAGCCAATGTTGGCATCGGCCTCGCCATATCGCCTTGCCCCGATGAGCGTAGTAACTTTTTCAATGGAATAAGTCATTGTTTTTACGTTTTATCCGCAAAAGTACAAATTATTTCCGATATGTGCAACGAAAGAGAAGGAAAATTCACAATTTGGCTTTCAGTTGGGCTAACTTTCTTTCCGCTTCGTTGCGAAACCTGCGATATTCCTCGCTGTCAGGCTGGAACGGACGATGAGCGAGGGCACGCCTGACGGGCTCCAACTCTTTGAGCCAGCTGATTGTCTCGTCGTCGAAAAAGCGCTCTGACAGACGCTCCCACAGATAGTCGGCCGTCTGTTCCGTTGGATGAAGCATGTCGGGAGCGTAGAAACGATAGTCGCGCAACTCGTCGTTCACTATCTCGTATGCAGGAAAATAGCTTACTTTTTCAGGATTTCTCCGCCTCACCTCTTCGGCGGCAAGAAGCAATGTGGCCTTCGACAGTTGGCTCGGATGGTAGCCGTATTTGGCATAGCGTATAGGGCTGATGGTCAAGATTGTGCAGGGGGCTTGGTCAATACAGCGTTGAAGATAGTCGGCACACTCGCTGATGCTGAGACTCCGCTCCTCAAACAGTCGGGCCGGACGCTTCTGACAATTATCAACAATCTCGCCCGTCTCGCGCAACACATACACTCGGTTGGTGCCAAGCGTGAGGATAAGCACGTCTGCCGGCTCGGCAAGACGCGAGACGGTGTGCCACACGCTTGCGGGATTATACATGGTGCCAAAGGGATTGACCACCGCGCTGAACTCGTGGGCCACCAGACGCTTGCCTATATGTTCGGCAAAGCACGAGCCTACACAAGCGATGCGGTCGCGAATGTTGATGCGCCGCGCCGGACTGTCAACCTGAACTATGGTGCGAAACTCCACGCTTCCGCCTTTTACTGACCAATGACAATCAGGAATCCGCCGCCGCTGGCCATCTCGATGCTGAGCGTTTCGCCGGCTTTCACTTCCCTGTGCTCTATCAGAAAGTCCTCCGCATCGTGGTTGGCGTTCAAGCCGTCGCGCAGAACAAGAGCCTTTCCCGCCTTGTCAAGAAACGTGAGCGGCAGCGAGAGCGTGCGCGAATCCCAATTGGTCTGACCGCCGACGTACCATTTGTTGCCTGCCCGCCGAGCCATCACGATACACTCTCCAATCTTGCCCATCAGGCAGCGCGTCTCGTCGAACACTACGGGCAGCGATGCAATCACTTTGGTGAAGTCGGGTTCCCGCTCATAGCTTGTAGGCGAGTCGGCCAGCATTGTGAATGGCGAATCATGCACCACGTAGCAGGCTGCTTGGTGGGCGCGAGTGCCCATCGACGCCGGTTTCTCATAATTAGCCTGCCAATGCTTCTTCGTTGCATTCCTCATTGCACCAGGAGTGAAATCCACTTGGCCCGCCATCATTCTGATGAATGGGAAGGTTACGTCGTAGAGTGGCATATTGTTCTCAAGCTTGGTCCAGCGGGCTTCCTCCATGCCAAAGACGCTCTCGTAGTTAAGAACGTTTGGATAAGTGCGGTTGAGGCCTGCTGGTTTGTATATGCCATGCAAGTCGAGAATCAGGTGATGGCGGGCGCAACATTCGGCAAGCCTCTCCACCATTTCAACGGCAGTCTGGTCGTCGCGGTCGAGGAAGTCAACCTTAAATCCCTTGATGCCCATGTCAGCATAGTGCTTGCAAATCTGTTCGAGATTCTCATCCATCACGTTGAAAACCGACCAGAGCACCACTCCCACTCCTTTTTCCTTGCCATACTTTACAAGTGCGGGCAAATTCACCTCCTTTATGGGGTTCATCACGTCGCCGGAGGCAGAGTCGTACCATCCCTCATCAAGCACAATATATTCAAGACCAAATCGGTGGGCGAAGTCGATGAAATAGCGGTAAGTCTGCTCGTTTATTCCGGCTTTGAAATCGACGCCACGCAACATCCAGTCGTTCCACCAGTCCCAAGCCACCTTGCCTGGACGAATCCAGTCGGTGCTGCCAATGCGGTTGGGGCGTGCAAGCGCATAGACAAGTGAGTTGACGGGCATCTGTTCGTCGCGCTCGCTGACGGCCAACACTCGCCATGGATAGTTGCGCGCGCCACTGCTCTTGGCTATGAAATTCTCCGTCTCCTTCACGTAGCTCATGTGTCGCCAGCGGTAGTAATCCATCGTCTTGGGATAGTGGGCAAAGGTGCCGACGAGAGCGTCGCCCTTTGCTTTCAGGAACATTCCAGGATAACGCTCCAAGTCGCTTTCGAGCAATGTAACCTTTGCTGCGCCGCAATCAACTGTTACTGGAAGGAAAGCCGGCAACTGCTTGGCTTTTCGGATGGTAGTGGTGTCGTAGATGTTCTGAAAGGCCATCGCCATCGGATTTTTCTCGTTGGTGGAATATGGCAGCCAGCAACGACGGTCGGCCCCAAACCGAAACTCGGCCGTCTCCTGTTTCACTATGGTTTCGCCCTTGCGCGATGTGGCGAAACGATAGGCCACGCCCTCGTTGTAGGCACGCACCACCATCGAAAATCCGTCGTTCAGCCCGATGGTCAGCTGGTTGGCGTGCGCGCTTATTTGCTTTTGCCGCCAAAACGGAGCATTGATAGTTTCGTTCAGCTCCTTCTGCTTACCGCTCTTTATGTTGCGCGTTTTCGCCCCGTTTGCCAGCTCCATACCAACGGGCGATGCAGGCAGCAACACGTCGTTGCCGAGTTTCACTGTAAGCGTCAGTCCTTTGGCATCATCGACAATGGCCGTCAGCCTTCCGTCGGGCGACTTCACGTTGTACTGTTTGGCAATGGCAGCAACGGGAAGCAGCAGAAGTAGCAGCAGGGTGGCACGCCTCAGCTTTCGCAATGCTACATTCCTGATCTGGCGCACTCTCTCACGCTTCAGCCCCATCCGCTCGCCTATCTCTGCCATTGTGAGACGGTCGGAATCGATGCCAAACACTCCCTTCACCACCTCCTTCTCCCGCTCGTTCAGCACGCCCATCCGGCGGCGCAACTCTTCTCGCTCGAAAGCCAAATCAACGCGCTCCTCAGCCGTCGGCTTGTCCTCGCGACTCAACGCTTTGTCGGCCTTCGGAGATGTTCCGACGGCCACTTCTCTCGCGCGTACCTTATTATTATATAAGGGGGATGCCTTTTCGATGGCATCGCGGACGTAGCCCGAAGCAAACACGGCGAAACGGCGACGGGCATCGGTAAATTTTCCGGCAGCCTTCAGAAGCCCCACATTGCCCTCGCTCACCAAGTCGTCCATCTCTACGCCATTGCCGGCATAGCCTTTGGCGATGGAAACGACAAGACGAAGGTTTTTCTCCACCAATTCATTCACTGCGCTATCGTCGCCCTGCGCGATGCGTTCTGCCAAAGCGCGCTCCTCGTCGGAAGTGAGCGACGGAGCGGCGCCTATCTCATTCAAATAGTTCTCAACATGTTTCATGGTGCAAACTTACACAATTTTTTCCGATAAAAAAAGACAACAGCGGAAAAAGTTTCCTTTTGCCGTTGTTTTATTCAACTCGCATCGGGATTTTTCCCAGCTACAATCGGGATTCTTCATGACAAGAATCGGGGTTCTTCCCAACTACAATCGGGATTTTTCATGGCAAGGATCGGGAGACGGACGGATGGCCGAGCCCTGCGTAGTCTTTCTGTCTCTCTGAAACACCAATCTGCAACGCGGAAAATCAGAATTTTGCCAAATTATTTTGCCGTCTCAACAAAAAGGATTATCTTTGCAAAATATATGAAGCGAATAGGCATCATCAGCGACACTCACAGCTTCTGGGACGACCGCTACCTGAAATACTTCGAGGAATGCGACGAGATATGGCACGCAGGCGACATCTGTTCCACCGAGCTGGCAGAGCGGTTGGCTGCCTTCAGAACCCTGAGAGCCGTGTGCGGCAACTGCGACGGAGGCGACTTGCGACGCATGTTCCCCGAGCGTCTGAGATTCAAATGCGAGGATGTTGACGTGCTAATGAAGCATATCGGCGGCTATCCCGGCCGTTACGACCAGAGCATAGTAAGGCAGATTTACGCCTCGCCGCCGCAGCTCTTCATCTCGGGCCACTCGCACATTCTGAAGGTGCAATACGACAAGTCGCTCAATCTGCTGCACATCAATCCAGGAGCCGCAGGCATTCAGGGATGGCAAGTGGAACGGACGCTGGTGAGGCTGACCATCGACGGAAGCCAGATGAAAGACCTTGAAGTGGTAACGCTGGGCAAGAAAGAAACAAATAAATCAACGATATGAAGACCTATTTAGTAACTGGAGCAGCCGGTTTCATCGGCTCAAACTACATCAAGTATCTACTTTACAAGAAGTACAAAGACGAAGACATCAAGATAATCATCCTTGATGCACTGACATACGCCGGCAACCTCGGCACGATAAAAGACGACATCGACGACAAGCGGTGCTTCTTCGTGAAAGGTGACATCCGCGACCGCGAACTGGTTGACCGCCTGATGAGCGAGAACGACGTGGACTATCTGGTGAACTTCGCCGCCGAAAGCCACGTGGACCGCTCGATAGAAGACCCGCAGCTCTTCTTGAGCGTCAACATTCTCGGAACGCAAAATCTGCTCGACGCTGCTCGACGCGCATGGGTTACGGGCAAGGACGCACAGGGCTACCCCACTTGGAAAGCCGGCAAACGATACCACCAAGTATCCACCGACGAGGTGTACGGCTCGCTGGGCGCCGAAGGATTCTTCACCGAAAAAACACCACTCTGCCCCCACAGCCCCTACAGCGCATCGAAGACGAGCGCCGACCATTTCGTGATGGCCTACCGCGACACCTACCACATGCCCGTAAGCATAACGCGCTGCTCCAACAACTACGGTCCCTACCACTTCCCAGAGAAGCTCATTCCGCTCATCATCAACAACATTCTCGAAGGCAAGCAGCTGCCCGTATATGGCAAAGGCGAGAACGTGCGCGACTGGCTCTACGTGGAAGACCACTGCAAGGCTATCGACCTCGTGGTGCGCGAAGGACGCGAAGGCGAAGTGTACAATGTGGGTGGCCACAACGAGATGAAGAACATAGACATCGTGAAGCTCACCATCAAGACCATTCACGACATGATGGAGAAAGAGCCAGAGCTACGCCAAGTGCTGAAGAAGCAGGAGATGAAAAACGGCGAAATCAGCATAGACTGGATAAACGACAGTCTCATAACATTCGTAGCCGACCGGCTTGGACACGACCAGCGCTATGCCATCGACCCAACAAAGATAAAGGAAGAACTGGGATGGTATCCGGAGACAATGTTCAAAGACGGCATTGTGAAAACCATTCGCTGGAACCTGGAACACCAAGACTGGATAAAAGAGGTAACGTCGGGCGACTATCAGAAATACTACGACCAGATGTACGGTCAACGCTGATGGACGCGCTGACAAAGGAACTGGAGCGGCTGCTGGTGAGATGGCACTATGAGCCGTCGCTGCTGCCCCACCAGTTGGAACACTACATGGAGCATCTCACGCTGCTCTTGCCGGAAGACGACCGCGAGAGCCTGCTCCACTACTTCGGCGTTCTAGGCCACGAACAAACGTCGCTCCACGAGCTGGCGAAGCAACGCGGCATGACGGACGAAAGCATGATGGAAAACATCGACCATAGTCTCCGCCGACTGGCAATAACGCCCGAATGGCAGGAGCTAACCCAAAAGAAGGCATGAAAAAGATTATGTTGTTAGGCTCAGGCGAACTGGGCAAAGAGTTTGTAATAGCGGCAAAGAGAGCTGGCGCCCACGTGGTGGCTTGCGACCGCTACGACGGAGCTCCGGCCATGCAGGTGGCCGACGAGCGAGAAGTGTTCAGCATGTTGGACGGCGACGCCCTCGAGGCTGCCGTCAGACGGCACAAGCCCGACATCATTGTGCCTGAAATTGAGGCTATACGCACCGAAAAGCTGTTCGAATTTGAGCGGGAAGGCATACAAGTGGTGCCTAGCGCAAAGGCGGTAAACTATACAATGAACCGCAAAGCCATACGCGACTTAGCTGCAAAAGAGCTGGGACTGAAGACGGCAAAGTACTATTACGCCAAGACATTCGAGGAGTTTCAAGAGGCAGCGCGCGCCATTGGATTCCCCTGCGTAGTCAAGCCGCTCATGTCATCGAGCGGGCACGGCCAGAGTGTAGTAGGCAGTGAAGCCGAGCTGGAGCAGGCATTCCACGAGGCAATGGAAGGCTCGAGAGGCGACGTGAAAGAGGTGATTGTGGAAGAGTTCATCCATTTCGATTCAGAATTCACACTGCTCACCGTAACTCAGAAAAGCGGCGAAACACTCTTCTGCCCGCCCATTGGCCACATACAGAAAGGAGGCGACTACCGCGAAAGCTGGCAGCCATACACCATCGACGATGCTTCGCTGAAAGAGGCACAACGGATGGCCGACAAAGTAACCCGCGCACTGACCGGAGCCGGCATCTGGGGCGTGGAGTTCTTCTACTCGAAAGAGCAGGGAGTAATCTTCTCTGAACTCTCGCCCCGTCCCCACGACACAGGCATGGTCACGCTGGGACACACCACCAATCTGAGTGAGTTTGAATTGCACTTCCGCGCCATCATGGGCCTGCCAATCGCGGGCATTCACCTAGAGCACTACGGATGCTCGGCGGTAGTGTTGGCAAAAGAAGACACCGACCACGCGCCAGAATACAATCTCGCCGATGCTCTGAAAGAAGACTACACGCGAGTGAGAATATTCGGAAAGCCCAACGCTCACGCAGGGCGACGCATGGGAGTGGTGCTCTGCTACGGCGAGAAAGGATGCGACATGGATGCCCTTCGCGACAAATGCAAACGACTTGCAGGCACAGTGCTATGAGCATAGGCAAAATCGTCAACCTGCAAAAAATCATCGACCCACGCGGCAACCTGACCGTATGCGAGCAAATGCAGGACGTGCCGTTCAATGTGAAGCGCGTCTATTGGGTTTACGACGTGCCTTCGGGCGAGAATAGAGGCGGTCATGCACACAAAGCTTGCCAAGAACTGATAGTGGCGGCCGGAGGTTCATTCGACGTAACACTCGACAACGGACACGAGCGCGAGACATATCATCTGAACCACCCGTGGCAAGGACTGCTTGTCGGGACAGGCATCTGGCGCACGCTCAATGACTTCTCGGCAGGTTCGGTATGCCTTGTCATCGCCTCTGAACCGTTTGATGAAGACGATTACGTGCGCGACTACGACGCATACCTGAAATGGATGGCCAATGTTTGAAATAAGGCGCTACACTGAGCAATGCGCCGACGAATGGAATCGGTTTGTGGCGCAATCGAAGAACGGCACGCTGCTCACCGACCGCCGGTACATGGACTACCACAGCAACCGTTTCGAAGACCATTCGCTCGTCTGCCTGCTCGACGGAAAACTATTCGCACTTCTGCCTGCAAACAGCAACGGAAAAACGTTGTACTCGCATCAAGGCCTCACCTACGGAGGGCTGATAATGAACGAAACAGCCACAGCCCAATCCGTCTGCCACCTCTTTTCAGAAATAAAACAATATCTATACGAACAGGGGTTCTATCGACTTGTTTACAAGCCTGCACCCTGGATATATCACCGTCTGCCTGCCGAAGAAGACCTGTTCGCACTTATCAACATCGGCGATGCAAAGATTATCGGCCGCCGAGCGGCCTCGGTAGTGAGCATGAATAATCCGGCACGATGGCGCAGAGACCGCCGATACGCAGCCAACAAAGCCCACACCAACGGGCTGACGGTAGAGGAAAGCGACGACCTGCAAACTTTTTGGCAAGTGCTTGACGACAATCTCGAACACAAGTATAATGCACGCCCCACCCACACTCTTGCGGAAATGCAACTGCTGAAGCAACGTTTTCCGACAACCATTCGTCTCTACACCGCTTGCGACGGGACAGAAACAGTAGGGGGAACCATTATTTATCTGACACCGCGCACTGCCCATGCCCAATACATTTCTGCAACGGAGAAAGGCAAGCGCCTGCACGCCATAGACGCAATTTTCGACTATCTGCTCCGCAAAAATCCGCCAGAAGTAGAATACTTCGACTTCGGAACATCAATGGCACCCGACGGACACTCTCTGCACGAAAGCCTGATATATCAAAAAGAAGGCTTCGGGGCAAGAACCGTCTGCTACGACACATACGAAATAAAGATACAGAACTGAACGCATGATAAGTTACTTCGACCTGAAAAAGATGACCGAGCGTCACGCCGACGAGATAAACGAAACCGCCAAGAGAGTAATCGACAGCGGCTGGTATCTGAAAGGACGCGAAACACGACGCTTCGAGCAACTCTACGCTCAATACATCGGAACATCCCACTGCGTGGCATGTGGCAACGGGCTCGACGCGCTCTGGCTCATCCTCCGCGCATATATAGAAATTGGTGTGTTGAAAGAGGGCGACGAGGTGATAGTGCCAGCCAACACCTACATAGCGACAATCCTCGCCATAACCGCCAACCGTCTGACGCCAGTCCTTGTGGAACCACGTCTCGACACATTCCAAATAGACGACGCAGCCATTGCCAATGCCATCACCGAGCGCACACGCGCCATCATCATCGTACATCTCTACGGACGGTGTGCCTACACCCAACGCATCGGAGAAATCTGCCGCGACAATCAGCTGAAACTTATCGAAGACAACGCGCAGGCTCACGGCTGTCTTTACGAAGCCGACAATCTTTTCGGGCAACGCACGCCAACAGGCTCAATAGGCGATGCCGCCGCCCACAGCTTCTATCCTGGCAAAAATCTCGGAGCATTGGGCGATGCAGGAGCGGTTACAACAAACGACGAACAGCTGGCTACGACAGTAAGAGCACTTGGCAACTATGGTTCTTCGCAGAAATATGTTTTCCCTTACCTCGGAAAAAATAGCCGAATGGATGAACTTCAAGCGGCAATTTTAAGCATAAAGCTGAACTATTTAGACGAAGAAAACAATAGGCGACGCGAAGTGGCCCGCAATTACATAGCCAACATCAACAACCCGTACATCAAAGTTCCATCAATGCAATATTGGTCCAACAGCGTGTTCCACATTTTCCCAATCCTGACCAAACAGCGTGAACAACTGCGCCAATACCTGACAAGCAAAGGTGTGGAGACCATCATCCACTACCCCATTCCTCCACACAAACAAGATTGCTATCGACAATGGAATAATCTAAGCTTGCCCATCACCGAGCGCATACATCGGGAAGAGTTAAGCTTGCCCTGCAATCCACTGATGAGCGACGACGAAATTGAGGAAATAATCACACTGCTCAACCAGTGGAATATCTAAACAATTCTAAATCATGTTAAACGCAATTGAATCTTTTGAGGCGGAAAACAGAAGAAAATCACTCTGTTTTTCGCCTCAAAAGTACGTTTTTATGAAAAAAAACGAGCAAAAAGCGCATTTAGAGAAAAAAAGTCAATAAAAAAAGATGATAATTGCGAGAAACTTTGTATCTTTGCAAAGTATTTTAGACTAAAAGTAATAACGACAAATAATTGGTCGATTGTAACAATGAAGAAAAAGATATTAATTCTTGATGACAAGGAGACAATAGCAAAGGTGCTCTCAATCTATTTGATGAGCGATTACGACGTGCAATGGCTTCCCAACGGGCTTGAAGGCGTGAAGTGGCTGCAAGCCGGCAACACACCCGACCTTATCATCTCCGACATCCGTATGCCGGAAATGCGCGGAGACGACTTTTTGGAGTGGGTGAAGCAAAACGAGCTGTTCCGCCACATCCCCGTCATCATGCTCAGCAGTGAGGACAGCACAAGCGAGCGAATACGCTTGCTGGAAATCGGTGCCGAAGACTACATAGTGAAGCCTTTCAACCCTATGGAGCTGAAAATAAGGGTCAAAAAAATACTCCACGACTAACAGACAGGAAAGCAGCGCCAGCAAAATATGATACGTGTAGTATATCTGGGTAACGAGGGTAGCGCAACAGCAAACAAGCTAAAGTACATCCCTGGACAAACGGTGAAATTCGTTTCGACCTATAAAGAAGCGGCAATAGCTTGCAAGACAAAAGTAATCGGCGAGCATTGCATAATCTTCTTCGAAAGGAACGAGCGGACAGAAGACATCACCGCCATTACCTATCTCAAGGCAAACCTGAAGAATACATACATCATACTCGTAGCACCAACACTAACTGCCGATGACATAAAGACATACCGCACCGCAGGTGTCAACGACACCATCTCGGAATCAGCATCTGTTACCGACTTCAACAAGAAAATCCAATTCATCATTGATCGCGAAAGTCTGCTGTTCGGCAGCGAAAAGCCAAAGAAAAAAATCCTGAATTTCAAGATTCCATTCTGGAAGCGTGCTTTCGACGTAGTATTCTCGACACTTGGCATTGTGATTCTCTCACCGGTATTTCTCCTCACCGCACTGGCAATCAGGCTGGAAAGCAAGGGACCTGTGCTGTTCAAGTCGAAACGAGTAGGAACAAACTACAAAATATTTGATTTCCTGAAGTTCCGCAGCATGTACGTCGATGCAGACAAACGACTGAAAGAAATGAGCAAAACGCTCAACCAATATGCAGCGACTCAAGAACAACATACGGTGAAGACCGCCCCACTCGGCAATGAAGCCGAAACACAGATGCAAGAGCAAGGCATTCCTTCGGAAATGCTTATCACCGACGACGAGGTGATGCTCGTTGCCGATGATTACGTAGTGTCGGAAGATGACTTCAACAAGAAAAAGAGCGAGGACATCAACAACGCTTTCGTAAAAATCGAGAACGACCCAAGAATAACCAAAGTTGGAAAATTCATCAGAAAATACAGCATCGATGAACTTCCCCAACTGTTCAACATACTGAAAGGCGACATGTCGATTGTTGGAAACCGTCCGCTGCCGCTTTACGAAGCAGAGAAACTGACCAGCGACGACACAATAGATCGCTTCATGGCTCCAGCAGGTCTGACAGGCCTTTGGCAAGTAGAAGAGCGGGGCAAGGGTGGGAACATGTCAGCCGAGGAGAGAAAACAACTCGACATCCTATACGGACAGACATACAACTTTGCCCTCGACATGAAGATTCTCTTTAGGACAGTCTTCGCCTTCGTGCAAAAAGAAAACGTTTAGAATAAACATATCAATTTAATAAAAATGAGAGATTTAAGACACTTCATCACAGTATTGCTTTTGGGTACGGGCGTACTATCAGCACATGCGCAATTCGACAAAAGCGGCATCAGCGCTGGCTTTTTCGACTCGAGTCTTGACAAGACAATCAACTTCTCGACCTTCCACCTGCCGCCCCTGGCTGTACTGTTCGAGAATGCAAAGTCGAACCCTCAAATTCTAAGAATGGCTAAAGTTCAAGAGCTGAGAGAAGCAGAAACGGCAAAAGAAAAGAAACACGTATTCTCGTTCATCAGCGGACATGCCAGCTATAGTTACGGAAAAGGCGATGTGTGGGGAAACAACAAATCGACCGTTAGCCCAATCCTTTATCAGTACCAAGCAAACAAACAAAGCTATTGGAACGTAGGAGCTTCGCTAAACTTTACCCTTGACGACCTTCTCGATCTCGGGCAGAGAGTGAAGCGTAGCCGTTTGGAAGCAGAACAAGCACAGTTGGAGAAAGACTATGCCTACGACCAACTTAAATATGAAATAGCACAGCTTTACGTCAGGATCACCAATAACCTGGTAGCACTGAAAACCGCAAGCGAGAATGCTGCCATTTACCAAGGTGCTGGCGCATTGAATTTGGAAGATTTCCACAATGGAAACCTAAGCATACAAAGTTTTGCCAAGACCAAGGAATACGAGTCCGGAGCCGTTACAGGTTACCAAAATTTGCAAACAAGTATTACCAACGACATCATCCAGTTGGAAATTTTGACTCATACCCCTATCATTACCAACTCCACGACCGAAATTACTCTTGACAAGAGCGTCGTAAAGTCCGACAAGCAAATTGCCAAAGAGAACAAGGAGATGGAGAAGCAAATCAAGAAAGAGGTTGAAGCAGAGAAAAAGTTAGAAGAGCAACAAAAGAAGACCGAAGAGTTGCTTAATAAACAAAAATCGAAATAAAACAATATCCACATATAAATAAAAATTACGCAATGGATACTTTTAGATATATCGTCAGATTCCTTTACCGCATACGATGGTATTTGGTAGTGCTTCCTCTGATAGCACTTATCATTGCTTGGTTCTGCACCCGTGACATGGAGCGCCAGTATGATGTCAACACGACCATCTATACAGGTATGATTACCGCCTACAATATTGAAGGTAGTGCGGGTGTCGCTGGTGGAAACCCGCAAACCAACATCAACAACTTGATGGTTATCATTACCACCGAGAACACGCTCCATGAAGTATCACTTCGTCTGTTCGCACGATGCATGATGTATGGTGACGAGAACAAAGACAACAACTACATTTCGGCAGAACATTTCCGTCAACTTGTGGCCTCAGTTCCAGCAGATGTCAAAGGCCTTGTAAACCACAACAGCGAGTCTGCTACATACGCAAACCTTAAGGCTTACGAGCGTCCAAGTCAAGACAACTACCTGTTTGGACTGACAAACTATCACAAATACTTTGGTATTTCAAACATTTCGTCTAACTTGAAGGTGACGCAATTACCAAGCACTGACATCATTAACATTGCATACTCGGCAAATGACGCTGGTATAGCCTACAACACGCTCGACATCCTAAATGAAGTTTTTGCACGTCAATATCAAGAGATTCGTTTCGGTGAAACCAACAATGTCATCAAATTCTTTGAGAGAGAGGTTAATCGTCTTTACAGAATTCTGAATGACGCAGAAAACGACCTTATCAAATACAACGTCTCGAAACGTATCATCAACTACGGAGAACAGACTAAAATGGTTGCCAACCTTGATGCCGACCAACAGAGATCGGACAACAGCCAGCTGATGAATTACACGACGACAAAAGCCTTGATGGACTATTTGGAAAAGCAACTTGGCGACCGTGCTAAGATTATCCGTGCCAATAAGGCATTCACGGACCAAGTTACTGATATTTCACGCATTCAGTCGAGAATTTCAAACCTCAAACTGATGTCGAGCGAAGCTGGCAACAGTGAAGAGTCGCAGCAAGAACTTGCAAAAGCAGAGCGCCAGCTTCAGGATGCAACATCTAATGTAAAAGACCTTACACATGAGATTGAGGCTGCAGCCTACAGCACAGACACGGGCGTAGAATCCAAATCTTTGATTGACCGTTGGCTTGAGCAAGTGCTTCTGCTTGAAAAGACCAAAGCAGAAATGAGCGCACAGGACATCATGCGTCAAAAACTCGACAGACAGTTCCTGTACTTCTCTCCAATTGGAGCACAGATTGACTCTAAGGAGCGACACATTGGATTTATCGAAGGAAACTACATGGAAATGTTGAAAGCACTTAATGCAGCCCGTCTGCGTCAGAGAAATTTGCAGATGTCAACAGCGACCCTGCGTGTGCTTAATCCGCCTATGTTCCCGCTCAATGCGCTGCCCACCAACCGTCTGCTCATCCTGCTAGGAACATTCTTACTTACTTTCCTCTTCACGGCACTCTACTTCTTCATTGTTGAGATGCTCGACCGCACGTTGCGCGACCGTCGCCGCTGCGAAAGTATAACGAAAGTGCCCGTCATGGGATGCTATCCAAAGGAGAGCTCACTCCGCTATCGCCGCTTCAACAAGACAATCAGCGACATGGCTCTTCGTCAGCTGAGCAAAGCACTATTGCCACACTTTGAGACTGGCAAGCAGAACATTGTAAACCTGCTTTCGACCGACTCATCAAACGGAAAGACCTATCTTGCATCGGAATTGGAGAACTATTGGCTCTCATTAGGATTGCAGGTTCGAAGAGCTACTTACGATGAAGACTTCCTGGCAGAGGACAGCCGGTATCTGATGGCAAAAGACATTACTGACATTTGCCCTGACGTGCAACCCGACGAAATCGTTATCGTGGAATATCCCAACGTGAACGATCATCCTATAGCCCCGGCACTTCTTAACATGGGTACTGTAAACCTTATAGTTACACGTGCAAATCGCACATGGAAAGACGTTGACCAGAAAGCCCTAAACGAGATACAATCGGAAGTAAAAGACAAAGACTCCATCTACATGTATCTCACTGAGGCCAGCCGCTATGCTGTAGAGGAATTTGTAGGACAACTGCCGCCATACACGAAGTTCAAGAACTTTGTTTACCGCATATCGCAGCTTGGTCTGACAGCAACAGAGAACACCCACGCTAATTGATAATGGTATCAAGAGACAGGACCATAAGTAGGGACAATGGAGGAAGGGTAATTTTACTCCTCCTCCTGTTCTTACTTGCTATCTATAATTTCTGGGTGTCGGGATTCCCTGCTTTTGCAATGATTGTAGCTATCCCGATACTGGTGTTCTTCACCATCATCTCGTTCAGATACAAGATGTTTGTATTCTGGGCATTGTTGACGGTGAACTACTTTCTACACTTTGTTAACAGATTGGGGTACATGTATATTCCAATGTCGTTACCAACGGAGTTGCTTTCTCTCATATTGATTGCCATTGCACTCATAAAGCACGACGAGACAGACTGGGGAAGAATTGGGAATTGGATGTTCTTCGGAATATGCATCTGGTTAGGATTTGGTCTCCTCGAACTAGCAAACGATGCTTGCGGAATCGGCATCAGCGTCTCTCGCTGGTACACTGGTTACCGATTGATGATGATGCAAATGATATATGCCTACCTTGTGTACGTCCTATTTATCAATACACCTAAGAGACTTATGCAAGTACTGCGGTTTTGGGCAATACTCAGCGTTATAGCTGTATTTTGGGCATGGAAGCAAGAACACTTCGGTTTTTTGGCGGCAGAGCAGGCATGGCTCAATTCGGGAGGATACACCACTCACTTCGTGAGCGGTATTATGCGCTATTTCTCTGTATTCTCTGATGCAGCAAACTTCGGTATAAACATGGGCGCATCTGCGACGTGCTTCTATATTGTAGCCCTCTCGACTCGCCTGAACAGAGACAAAGCTTTTTTCCTAATAGCTGCATTATTGTGTACATACGGTATGTTCTCATCAGGCACACGTTCTGCCCTATTTTGTATGATAGGCGGATTAGCAGCATATGTAGTACTTGCAAAAAACACGAAAATTGCAGCTTTCTCCGCCATTGTGCTGGCTCTGTTTGTTGGTTTCCTTGCCTTTACAAATATTGGCAACGGCAACAACATGATTAGACGTATGCGCTCTGCATTCAATCGCAATGATGCTTCCGCAGGTGTTCGTGATATAAATAAACAGACATTAAGCAAATACATGAAAGATGCACCTTGGGGATTGGGAGTTGGTGTCAGTAACGAAGATGTGCCACGCTACAACAAAATGCGTATGGCCGCTTCGATTCCTCCTGACTCTGAATATGTATTTATTTGGGTACATGTCGGGAAGATTGGTGTTTTCATGTTTGTACTTACCATGCTGATGATGCTCGGAGGTGCGTGCAAAATTGTATATAAAGATTTGACTCATCCATCTGTACGAGGGGTGGGCGCAGGACTATGTTGCGCTTTTGTCGGCATACAATTAGGAGCATACGCCAACCAAATCTTAATGCAGTTCCCTAATGTGTTGATTTTCTATGGAGGACTGGCTATGGTGTATGTTCTTCCTTACATTGAAAAAGACTACCAGCACGTGGAATACGAAAACCTGCGCAAATTAGCGCAAAAAAGAATAGAAAAGCGTAAGAAAAAGAAGGGTGAACGACGAATGTGACATATCGGTCATTACAGTCAATTACAACGGTTTCGAGGACACTTGCGCCCTAATTGACTCTATCGCCTCCAACGAATACAACGTGGAGGTGATAGTGGTTGATAACGGTTCCAAATCAAATGAGGCTGAGTTAATTCAAAAAAGATACCCACAAGTAAAAGTCTTACGTAGCGAACAGAATCTCGGTTTTGCAGGAGGCAACAATCTTGGCATTCAATCGGCAAGAGGACGATTGCTCTTTTTTGTGAACAACGACACCGTATTCGAGCAGTTCGACGTTAGACCGCTGGTTGAAAAGTTGGACAATTCCGATATCATTGGTATGGTTTGTCCGAAGATACGTTTTGCTTTCCCGCCTCGCCACATTCAGTTTGCTGGATTCACCAAGCTCTCATCGATTACTGTCCGCAACCGTGGTATCGGTTATGATGAGGAAGATCGCGGTCAGTACGACACGCCCTCTCCCACCCCTTACGCACATGGAGCCGCCATGATGGTTAAGCGGGAGGTTATTGAAAAAGTTGGTCCAATGCCCACCTGCTATTTTCTATATTACGAAGAAATCGATTGGTCAATCGCAATTCGTCGTGCTGGCTATGAAATATGGTACGAGCCACAGACTACCATATTCCATAAAGAGAGCCGCAGTACAGGTCAGAGTAGTCCACTGAAGACTTATTACCTGACGCGCAACCGCCTGCTACTTGTCTGCCGAAACTATCCGCGCCATGTGCGCCCCATCACCTACATATATCTCATCGGCGTGGTTGGCACGCGCGATGTCGTTAAACATTGTTTTCACAGGAGGTTTGACCTATCTAAAGCTACGCTCAAGGGTATCTCCGACTTCTTTAAAATCTGATTGACTATGGACTTTTGGTGGATTGTCTTCATTATCGACGGGTTGCTATTCATCATTGTAGCAGCCACAGTGCTCTATATGCTTGTTTTTGCGTTTGCATCACTATTCAAGCATCACAACAAAATGCCGAGAATCAACGAGCAGAATCGCTTTATCATCTTCATTCCCTCCTACAAAAGCGACGAGAGCGTGGAAGAAACTGTACAAGCAGTGTTGGGACAAAGCTATCCGCAACGACTGTTTGACATAATCGTCATTTCTGACCATCAAAAGGAAATGACCAACTTCCGTCTCGCACAATATCCAATAACGCTGCTAACTCCTGACTTTGAGGAAAATTCGAGGGCTCAATCACTCCAATTGGCAATGAAGCGATTGCCTGCATTCAAGATTTACGACATTGCGTTGATTCTTGATGCCGATGATATTGTAGAGTCCGATTTTCTTGAAAAAGTAAACCAAGCCTACGTAGTGTCAGGCACCAAAGCTATCCAGCTTCACCGAATGACCCGTAACCGCGACACAGCGTCGGCAAGACTTGGAGCCATCTTCGAAGAAATCAACAACAACATTTTCCGTAAAGGACACGTAAAATTGGGTCTCTCGTCAGCCCTCAACAGTTCTGGCATGGCATTCAATTTCACATGGCTTAAGGAGCATGTGAACGAACTTCACTCCTCTGGCGACGACAAACAATTGGAAATGTTGCTGTTGAGAGATGAGATATTCATAGATTATTTCGAAGACATAAATGTATATGACCTGAAGACGCGGCAAGCCGACAAATTCGGCCAACAGCGCGGCCGATGGATGACCAATCAGTTTAAAAGCCTTTTATCCAACATTCGCTATCTGCCAGGCGCAATCATCAACAAACGACATGACATGACAGACAAAATTATCCAGTGGATGCTCATTCCAAGAATGCCGATGATGGCCATCGTCGCCCTGATGTGTGTCATTCTCCCATTCATATATTTCACACTCGCCATCAAGTGGTGGGTCATGGCTGCTGTCGTTTTGCTTGCCTTCGCAATGGCAACCCCCGACTATCTGGTTGATAAGGAGTGGAACAAAACGTTCCTCATCGACATGCCAAAAATGGCAATAAAGAGTATTCTCGGGTTCTTCGGCATCAAACGTAACAATGACACTTACAAAAACAAAGCATAATGGCTTGGACTATCTTTCACATCATCGACCTTGTGCTGTGGTGCATCTGTGCATTTAGCGTTGTCTATGTGGCCTTCTTCGCCATTGCAGGTTTTTTCCTACGTATGAAAAAGCGTAAGAAGAAAACGATTGACAACGAACAGCAGTACAATTATCTCATCCTCTACCCTGCCTACAAGGCCGACGCCGTCATCACCCACTCTGCCGAAGAGTTCGTCAAGCAGACATATCCTCGAAGCAAATACAAACTCTGCGTAATTGCCGACGAGATGCAACCTGAGACCATCGAAAGATTGAAAAAAACGGCCGACCAAGTGATTGTGCCCAACTTCGAAGGACAGAGCAGCAAAGCCAAGTCGCTGAAACTAGCGATGGAGGAAGTGAATGGAACATTCGACCGAGTTGTGATTCTCGACGTTGACAATGTGGTGCGCGAAGATTTCCTCACACAACTAAACGCGGAGTGCAACTTAGGATACGGTGCCGTTCAGTGCCACCGATGCGCTAAGAACTCTGAAAACGACATTGCAATGCTCGACGGAGCAAGCGAAGAGATCAACAATCACGTGTTCCGCCGTTCCCATAATCTCGTTGGTCTTTCGTCGGCACTCATCGGAAGTGGAATGTGCTTTCCATACGAATGGTTCAAGGAAAACGTGAAGAATCTTTCTACCGCAGGCGAAGACCGCGAGCTAGAAGAATTGCTCCTCTCTCAAAAAATACATATTCACTTTGCCGAGCATATACCTGTGTTCGACGAGAAAGTAAGTTCAGCCGACAACTTCCAGCGTCAACGCCTACGCTGGATGACGGCACAAGTGCAAAGTCTGATACGAATGACTCGTCAACTGCCAACCGCCATCAAGCAAGGCAACATCGACTACATCGACAAGACGCTCCAACAAGCACTCATCCCGCGTTCGATGCTTCTTGTCATTCTTCCCGTTCTTGGCTTGTTTCTCACGTTTGTACTCGGAGCATGGGGAGTGAAGTGGTTAGTGCTTTTCCTTTTGTTCTGCTTGTCGCTTGCAATATCGCTTCCACCTCAGATGTTCACGCGAGGCACTTTTGCCAGC
>Ga0181612_130727_pt1 | contig 19656 bp, 11 predicted proteins | sample HoacroProtozoa21_FD_119630 | JGI IMG/M metagenome (GOLD analysis project Ga0181612, IMG submission 119630) | Hoatzin crop microbial communities from Cojedes, Venezuel. Combined Assembly of Gp0051906, Gp0051904, Gp0051908 | reverse complement strand
TTTCTTGCCTATTGCCTATTGTTTATGAAGTGGAAAGAGGTCACAGGTTGTATAATCTCTATATGGTTGTATTTTTTTTTTTTTTTTTTAATTTTAACCTTGTCCGTGCGAGTCGGTTGATCTGCAGCAGGTGCAGCGAGTGGGTGCTGTTATACACTGTACCTATATTTTGTTCTATATTGGTGCAAGTTGGGGAAGGGGGGCGGAGGGAGGAAGGAGAGCAACGCAAAAGAGAGGAAACCCCCCAAGTAAGGAAGCAGCAGCGCTGAATACGGTTTGGTTTCTGTCTCTCCGGGGCTTTGCTCAGCAACCAAACCCAGACTCCAGGTGCAGTATTCCCTTGTCGGTCTGTGAGCATAGAAACAGCGCGTCCCTCCTCTTCTTCCTCCCCTGCCAAGAGTTTCTGGGTGGTGAATGTCAGTAGCTGGAGTTATTTTTAAAGGCAAGAGGTGAGGCTTGTCGTGCAAAGCTGGGAAGAGGGCGTTTGTTTGCTGAGCAGAGCTGACATCAAAGTGGAGATAGCTGCCTGCTGGCTCGCCACTGCCTTGTGCCAGGTAATCTTTAACGTACCCCTCAGTCACCGAGATCGCAGCCCAGCCTGCCTGCGCGTATGAGAAGCGACCTGCGTTTATGATCCAGAAGATTGCTTTTTCAGTATTATTTCCGTGAGCTGGACTTTGACATTTAAAGGCTCACACTAATCATCTTGCAAAACCTGCTTAGTGCTTTTAACTAAGCAACTGCTTTCTACTTCTCTTCGCAGGATAATATAAATGTTTTTCTGAAAGCGTGTGAAAATATTGGACTGAAAGAAGCTCAGCTTTTTCACCCAGGAGATCTTCAGGATTTGTCCAATCGAGTTACAGTCAAGTGAGTTTTGTGGTTTTGTTTCTTCGTCCTCCCTCATAAGCTGTTTCACAGTCCTTTTTTTTTTTTTTTTTTTAATTGTTTGCTTATGGAAAATTCTTTTAATCTGGTATGAGCGGTTCTGAATACTGTGGTGAGGGTTTAAGCGTTGTTAGGGCTGGTAGATATGATTGCACAAATTTAATTTAAAAAATGAAGCAGTAGTATGCCTTCCAAGCAAACTAATTGTTAATGAATATTTACAGCATTTAATATATGAGACAGAAACTCTTTGGGTTATTTCAAACTGGGAGCAAAATTAACTGTTAAAGGATATTGAAAGCATTGCTTCCCTTTATGCTTTGAGATTTCTGAAGTAAAATCTGAAAGGCTGAGGTGATACCTCTGATACTTACCTGAAAGGCTCTGAGGCTCGGCTATGGTGTTCCTAAAGGATCACTGCTCTTGCCACTCCAGATATTACCCAGGTGCTTGTCACCAAATGTCACATCTCCTGTCAAGGGGGATGTGTGTGTGTGTGTGAGTAGAAACCAAGTGCTGAATTGCACAGGGGCAAGCTGTCATTTTTACAGAGAAAAGAATTTTCCTGTGAAGTAGCAGTGGTTTGGTTCTGGAATATAACCAGGGGATTCTCAAATTTCAGGACTGCTGTGTCTCCCGACAGGAGTTTTATTACTAGTTTCTGAGAGATTCAGGTGGAACTTTACCATATAGACACTTAACAGGTGTTTTAAGATAAATGGGTTGTGGAAAAATATTGTCTTGGGGCATCTTGCTTTGTTACAGTATTAGCTGGTTTTATTGTGTTGGTACAAAGGATGAATTTATTGTTAAGTCTCCAAAAAAAAAGAAAAGCTTTCATGAGTTTTGCTGGAAGCCTGTCAGGGTAAATGTTAAGAATTGATTCCTCTCTTAAATTACCAGTTTTATCAGAGGAATCGGCAGTAATCCTTCTGTAAATACAAGGAAAAAATATTGTGAAATGGCACATAACTGCTTTAATTAGAAAGAAATCTCTTGTAGGTGGATCAGGTGGTAGCATGTTGACATACTCTCTGCCTGGTTTCAGAATGAAAGTTTGTACCGTTTTGAGCTCTGATATTTGCGGTGGCAACGCGTTTTCCAATCTTTGACTCATACCCGAAACGTAATTTCTCACTAATGTGGTGTTCAGAGACTTGGCGCCTTTCCAGGGTGCCAGTTATTCTCCCCGCTGGTTCCTATGTCGTGCCAAAAGCTGGAGGGTTGGTAACCTCTGCCATGCCTTAATTATCTGCAGAAGCCTTGCTGAAGTTATTTTGGCGGAGGTTTGCTCCAAGGGTATAGCTGGGACGGGTTGGAGGCAGTCAGGAGCTCGGTCTTCAGCAGCGTCAGTAGCGACAAGCTGAAACCCTGGGGAGGTCGAGTTAGCAAGTTGTTGACGTTAGCCGTGGTGTCCAAGTGAGGTCAGCCGTGGAATTCATCCAGTGGGTCTGTAACCAGGGTTTTTTGGGGTCCTTTCAGCTCCACCGGTTCCCTTCCTGGCTCTGGGAACAGAGAGTAAGGCTGGAATTTGAAGTCGTCGTAAGGCAGTGGGGGTTTTCCATCGTACCTACTTGGCAGTGGATTAATTAGTGTTTTTCAAAAACCCAGGTTTAACTGTTGAGCACTTCTTAGGGACAGCAATGCAAGGGGTCTGGGTTAGAGTCAAAAGAGCTGCCAGCTGCATAGCCATGCTCTTTTAATTTGTTTCAATGTAAGTTTGATTTTCCACACGTTACATATCATATGACGCTCCCACAGTGTGCGTAAAATACTTAGAGTAATTCAAAACTTCTGTATCTGAGCATCCTGTAGAGTGGTTACCTAACTATGCTAGCACATTTGGACGTGTTTAGGAGTTTGGGGAGGGACAGGAGGGAAGTTTTATTACAAGAAATGAAGGAAATAAGTTATATGAAGATAACTTTCTTCATTGAAAAGTTAATTGCATGTCACTTGATTACTCAGAGGGCAAGCTAGTCTTTAGAGGGTTTCCAGAGAAAGTCTATGTGTGTGAGGAGAGAAATGCTGTCTGATGAGGAATTTTGTCTGGTCTCTTTTTTAATTATTATTATTTAATAGAAATAAGTAAGTTCATACATTCAAGCTGAATTACAAATGTCCTCAAGACTTGCAGGATGCCAGGCCTCAGAAAAGGGATATTGTTTCCTGTCTTGCTTTCATGTTATCCTCTGTTAACCTTGGGCTCAGTGTTAAAAGTAAATAATTTCTTGTCACAAAGAGGGAGAACTTTTTTTTTATATGATGATTTTTATAAAAGATCGCATTTTGTTTTTGGCTTTCTAACATTCCTAAGCAGATTCATTTTGCTGCTGTCACCTGAGGCTAATTGCCCGCATCTTAAACCAGCTGCGATAGGTTGGACGGGATAACATTAACGCGTGCCTGAAGCAGTGTGTATTTTGACACCTCGGCAGTATTCCCGTCTGCTGCTGTTGCACCACCGTTGGAGCATGCTTTTTATCTACCCAAAATAGATTAAATAAACTGTTGGATGAACAGTCGGCTTTTCAGGCTGGGATGGCTGAGAACAGTGTGCTGGTAGGATACATGTATTGGGATACACGTAGATAGTGTAGTACGTGGAGATAGTGTTAGGATACATGTGTCAGGATACATACGTACATACATACATGTATGTAGGATACATTGGGGGGTAGGGCTAGATGACCTCTAAAGGTCTCTTCCAACCCAAAGCATTCTATGATTCTATGTATGTACTGCCGGGCATAAGAAAATACCTATTTTTCCACATAGAAGGCAAATCGGGCAAGAGGAAGGCACCACAAAAAGGCGGGGTCTGCTTCTGTTGCTACAGAGGACATGAGAGTTGTAATCTTAGGTCAGAGCAAAACCAGTCTCTGACACTGACTGGGAGGTTGCATCTCTGTCCCTGACGTGCCTGGCCTTCTGTAGACTTGTCTAATGGCCCTGATGCCTCTGGTGCTGAGAGGGTCCTGTGGCAGGACCACTTCCCCTCTGAAGACAGTGTGCTCCATGGAGAGGTGTTCCCTCCGTTCCTCCTGTCTCTGCTGCCTGGCACTTGTGGAGGGGACCTTCTCCATCCTGCCTTGTGGGAAACCCGCACACTCTTAGGCTGTTGGCATCTTAGACTGCCATCCTGGTCCTGTCCCACCTGGGCGGGCTGTCTTCCCAGCAGGAAAAGTTATTTTCTCCTCGCTTCTGATCGTGCTTGCTGCCTTTCAGTGTACCTTTGCTGGTAGTGCTCGGTCTGATCAACAACAACGGCAAGCCGTTAAGAAGTACCAAGCTCTTTATTTGTACTTTGTGTGATGTGCTTGTGTTGTCTGAGTTAAGGTATAGACCCTGTGTTCCTCGTGGCTTGCCAGAAGCTGCACTAAGAAAATCATCGTCTTGTCTGGTAAGGAAGTTGCAACTTTCACTTGTATTTTGTTTTGTGTTGCAACTGAGGTGATGCACAGGCATAATGTGAACCCTCCTCTGTAATTACTACTAGTATCTGGGACGGGAGAGGCAAGAATCCTCTTAAATATCCAGACTCTTAGTTCCAAGTGATTATGTGATTATCCTTTTTGCAAAGAAAAAGCTCCTTAAAATTTTGTTGTTGAGAAGTTTGTATGAAGAGTGCTGGTTAAAATTACTGGTTGCTGTTCGAAACCTTGCAGTCTTTGTGCTTTGCCAGATCAGCGATCAGATTAGTAGTCGGGTGATGTGGAAAAATACACTGGCATGGATGGTTTCTTTTCTGCCAGTGAAAATGGGAGTGTGGATTAATGGCTGAGATTTATAGTTCAGTCTTTCTGTAAATCTGCAGAAGTTATTGCTTAATGGTATAGTACAGTAATGTGTCATGTGTTCCAATAAAGATTATCCAGATGGATTTGTTCCTCGCATACCATGTTCAGCAGTCATGTGCCTATCTTTTGTTTCGTGGCTAGTTATTTGTGTAAATGCACGTGTGTCCCTCTTCAGTTCTTTCAGTATATATGATTTTTTTTTTGGCCTAGAATTTTATTATTTTTAAATCAGAGGAGATGGTATTTTAAAGCCCAGCAGCTTAGAGGGTTATTTTTTTTTAATAGTAATGCAAGGTTGGCTTGATACTTTGATTATTATCTTATTTTTTTTTTTTTTTTTTAGTTTATCAAATTGAGAATGTAAGAGGAGCTTAGTGACTCTCAGTTGTCAGCATGGTTACTATTTAAAAACATTAAGCACTTCCTCACCCAGCTCTTTAGAGGTGACACACCCAGTTATTCCCAGCTGTGGAGGGTTCTTAGTAAAATCATGCCATGGAGTTAAAAATGAGAGTTTTTTTAGGCAGACATGAAACTGGTATTCTGATGGGATGTGTTACCCCCATCAGGAGATAATAAAGGAGGCAGCCTGAACAAGCAGATGGGTGACATAATTAAAATTTGTCTTGTCTTTCAAGCAAATTATTTCTTCCATCTGAAAACAAATCTAATTCTGTAAAATGAGGTATCTACTTAAAGAAACTTATTAAATACTAATAATAATCCAAACAGTGGTAGTTTAATAGATGAAAATATTAAACTAAACAAAAAATTATGAAACAATTCACTGCCTTATTCCTAAATCGCAAACTTTTTTTAAGGCTACCACAAGCCCCTGCATCTTGATGTTGAAGTTTTACTATATTAATTTCATTCTTCAATAAAAAATCAAATCAAAATACTTGGCTTCTATTAACATTATTACTGAAGGGTTATATTTAGAGTAGGTCTTGAATGAAACTCAAAAATTGTCTCCAAAGATAGCTGAAAGTATCTCAGCACCTTCCAGAGCTTGGTATTTGGATAAGGGCCTTCAGCTTCATTGCTGCTCTGTACTTTTTTGCATATTCTCTATCAATTGTGTATGCAAAATGAAGTGTGAATCGTATAAAGCAAATGGAAAACCCTGTCAGAGAAGTCTTGCTGAAGTGGGATTAAGTGCATACACGAGATGAAATAATGGCGCTCTGACTCTCGCTCTGGCACTTCTAACTTCTGGATAGTTTTTCACTTATCAATTTAATGCTTCTTTAGCACAATTATTTTTCATGATTTCTCAGAGTAAAAATCAACCCTGGAAAAATTTGAACGCCATGCTTTCTGTAGCATAGATAACTAGAGCCAGCTGGTGAGAAGTAACAATTGTTACCTGTCGTGTTTATCCTTCTGTTCATGCATTTCAGAGCCTGAGTTTTGAGACAGCCGCTCCAGTTCTGAGATAATACTTTCTGAATTTAAAATACCCCCAAAAAGTTATTCAGAGATTAGAAGCTTTTAAAATAAAGCCTGAGAAAATGAAATAGTTGCTAAGTGATGAAGTTTTAGGTATACATTCGGCATCTCTTTGTCTGTAGGGAGCAGGATATGTTTCATGGGGTTTTCTTCTAAACTATTTTAAGCGTACGTACAGAATCACTGCCTGCCATGTCACCACTATTGTCCCTGACTAAGCAACCATCTCTTTTAGAGGCTGTTGAAAAAGAAGCCTTCTAACACCAAGTTAAGCCAAATACGGAGCATCCTCTGGTACCTACCTTCTTTATCCCATAATTTGGATTACAGTAACACCAGTGCTTCCTTTCAGTGACGAAGTTGCCTCACTTGTTGTCTTGGGTGCAGCCACTAAATGTGCAGATAAAACAGGGTTCCTGAAAATAGCAGCGAAGCAGTAGCAGAGAGGAGTTGAATGCAGATGTCGCCTCTTCCAGTTCTACGTTCAGTCCTTTTGCAACTTCCCATTCTTCTTGTGGTAGGAAAAGAACTGTAGATTTTAGTTTCTAATTAGAAAAGAGACGTTTAATTTTTTTTTTTTTTTTTTTTTTTTTTTTTTTAAGGTTGATAGTTTCTCATGACTCTCATGTTCTTCCTGTCTAGTCCTGGGGAATATGCCGGGTTTCCTGATTCCACTTGTGTTTCCTGCTCAGGGAGCTTTCTTCTGCAGGGTCAACAAAGGCAGAGTGAAACTTCTGTTCTACAGGGTGAACCTTACCACTCCCGAATAGATCGCTGAAGAAAGCAATTTGCATAGAAACGACTGAAAAGATGGTCTTTTTGAGTGGAGAATTGTTGTCAGTGCTCTTAGAAATCTGGTTTTTGGAGAGCTTTAATTGTGAAAGCAGTACCACTTCCCAGCCTTAGAAGGAATTTTTTAGAGTTTCTTTGGCAGTAACACTCAGCTCTTTGAATAACACTCAGCTCTTTGAACTGTCTGGCGAGGTGCTTACCTGAAAGCTTGAGGTGTCATGATGAGATACTCTTTTGGGGCTTGTATCTCGTTTTGTGCCTTGGGAAAAGCTGCCATATTTTGCCCAAAGGAGGCAGAGTCAAGAGAGACACAAACCAGCCACAAATTGTCTTGCACTGTCAGAGACACACACAGATGCTGCAAGTCAGTTTGTGGTCAGGTAGCTCAGAGCTGGTGTTTGCTGTTGATAGCACTAAATTTGTAGTTGGATCTTCTTCCATATCGAATGTATTTGCAAAGTTGCTACATCTTCTTGATAACTTCTTTGCTCAAGAATCTCATGCTTATAATAAGAGTGTGTGGTGGAGCCGAATCTGAATTTGCTGTACTGATTTTTTACAAGAAACACACGTTTTAATGAGTTGAAAAATCTAGCTCTAATTTGGCTTCAAAAAAAGAAAAAAAACAAACATAAACACCCAAAACACACAACACGGAACCACCCTTTCCTGCCTTTTAATTTTGTGTAGAATAGAAAGTTGTGAACTGGATGAAAGCCAAGTCCTTCAGTGCAAGAAGTAGGATAGTAGGTAGCCAAAACTTACACCTGTGTAAGGTCTCCAGCTTATACTTGTGTGGCTGAAGGGTCAGTTACCCCAAAGGCTTGGGCATAAAGGTTTAAGAAACTGTCTTTGAATTCAAGATGAAATGAAAGGAATAAAAGACAGTGTTTTGTGGGTCTTGAAAGCTGAAATTAAAACCATTTAACTAAAATTTAATTAGAACAATGAATGCTGCTTTTTTTTTTTTATATCCAGGGAAATAACATTTCTTACACATGTGGTTGTAATAGGCTTTTATTGTGGTAACTGAGTTTCCTAGTAACACCTCCCCTGAAACGGAGAAGTGCCCTGACTTCAGAATGACTCCAGAAATGTTCCTATGACTTTAAGTGTGGAAATTCTCTTTTCACTATGGACATTTTTCATAGAAATGGGTAATATTTATAGCAGATAATTTTCCTGGGCATAGTCATATTCTAAACTTTGAAATTGCTGTATTTGTTTTGTTTACAATATAACTAATTTCAAGATCATTCATTTTACACGTTGAACTCTTATTAATACTGATGACAGTTATGGAGAGGTAAAGAAAATGAAAATAGAATGTATTTTATCAGTTTTGTGAAACTGTTGTGCTTGGTGTAAAACATTCGTGCTCATGTCACAAATTTGCATAACCTTTAAATAATTCCAGTAAAACCGTTGTAGGCAATAAAATATGTTGCAGACTTTGGACCATACCTGCTAGAAATTTACCTCCAACTCTTCACTGTAAACTCTATAAAGTGTTGGGTGTGGTGCTGTTTAATTGTTCTACTTCATCTGTGAAGTTTCTGATCATGAAGAGAAATGGTAGAGTTTATTCTTTTTTTTTCTCTGTTGAGTAATTTAACAGTTAATAATTTACACTTCCTTTATGGGATTATATTCTTGATAGTGTTTGATTTACCATTTATCTATTTTGTGAAGATGATTCTACTGTAAGAATGATAAACTTTTGAAGTTGTATACCTGTAACTACAAGTGTACAGAAGGAGTCTGAACAGATACGGAAGAAAAGACATTACTGTGCCAGTTGTAGCAAAAGCAGTTTGGCTACCTTTAGTGACATGGATCTGTAGGCTTATACTGGAATTGAAATAGTCATGCTACAAAACTGAATGCGTTGCTGCAGGAGGTTATAGTAGATTTCTGCTGAAAGGTGTTGGTATGTTTGAAGTCCTCATTTTTGATCCTCTCACAATATCTTTGGAGTAACTTTTGTGGGGGTACACACTCATTACGAAGTCTTTACAATGTTTTTTAATGCTCTTTTGCTTTGTAGTAAGAGAAATGTCTCTAATCTTTTAGGATTCTCATGGGAATCCATCTAGACCATAGGCACCTGTATTCATTTTAAGCATGCACATCAATCCCCTAACATCCTAGGATTAAATGCAGTTTATAAAACAATGCAGTAGAGAGAGGAGAGCAATTTGGATGAGTAGCAGTGAGTTATGAAAGAAGGTAAAGAGAAAACCTGCATTTTTTTTTTTTTGGTGGTGATTTTTTTTTTATACAAAAAAGTGCTTGTGTCTGAAGTTGGAAGTTGAAGGACTTCAGAAAGAACATGCTTGTGTGGCCGTAATATCAATTATACAGAACACATATGCAGGTTCACTATCTTATTACTTCTAATTGTATTTTACCACTAAACTGCTGAAGTTCAGTTAGCTTTTCTGTAGACAGATAACTCAACAGGAAGAGCTTGTATGTTTAAATCCTGGAGGAAGGTGACTTCTGGAAGTTTTCCATGGTTACAGGAGTTTGTCAGTTAACCACACTCTGTAAACAGAGAAAGTAAAGCTGAGCAGTGTATTGACAGTTCTGGATCCTTCTTCATACAAAATCCTGCTTTTGGCCATATTTATTCCTGAGCTGTGATGAATACTATTGTGACAGTGCTTTCAGAGATTTCACCTCTAATTGTTATTACTGCTTAATTGGAGCACTCATAGTATCCTTCAGAGTGGCATTAACACAGTAACAGTTTTTTGGTTTTGTTTTGATTTTTTTTTTTTTGCTGTGAGTACTACAGAATGTAATTGGTAATGCAATAAAAAAATTCAAATATTTTTAGAAAGTGCATGTCAAGAGGGTTGTGGGGTTGTTTTCATCTTGTCACTGAAACCAGTTAAATGAAATAATGTCTCACCACGTGGTTAGAAGACAAGAAGGCCGGGGGGGGGACTGAAGAGTGCTGGGTAGCAGACATGCTTAACCACACAAAGGCATGATCTTTTCATGTTTATTTTAGGTGATAGAGATCTCTTATCTTTAAGAAACAAAAGGAAAAAAACCCAACAACAACAAAAGAAAACCCAACTGGAGAACTCTTCTCCGGGCTGAACAAGCTGGACGATCAATCTCAGGATCTCTAGCCCTGACCGTCCTGGTGGCTTCCACTCAACTTGCTCCAGTTTACCAATGTCTTTCCTGTGCTGGGTGACACCAAACTGGACTCAGCAGCATTATAAACATGGCATAACGAGCACTGAGGAAAGGGGGGGGCGGTGATCAGGTCCAGCAGCCTTCTGGCCACGCTTCATTTTGTACAGCCCCAGGTGCAGTTGGCCGGCTTTGCTGGGGTCTGCTGTTCAGCCCAGTGGGACCCCCGGGCCTGGCTCCCCACCCCGCTCTGCCATCGCAGGGGTTAGTCCATCCCGGGGACAGGTCTCGGACTTTGTCCTCGTTGAAAGTCGTGAGGTTTCTGCAGAGCCAGTCCTCCCGGCAGCCGTGCCCTCCGGCCTGTCGACTGCACCCTCTCCGCGCTCCCGTCTGCTCAGGGAGGGAGCGCGGTATCAGAAACTGACTCAGAAAGAAAAATTTCGAAAGCCTTTGCAGCCAGTTGCTGGGACTAGAGTGAGACGGTTGACTAATGCGGATGATATTTCCTCTTTCCTTTCCCTTCTAGAAAAAACGTCCTGCAAATGTAAACACGTACACACCTTTGAACCCAATACGTACAGATATGCATCAACTGACGTGGATTCCAGTGCATTATACGATAAAATATTTAACTGGGGCGGGGAAAGGGAGGTTAAGTTCAAAATACTTCTGCTTTTGCAAAGGCTATTAAATTACAGACAGCCACTTGTGCCCCGTGAATAAACGCTGAAATATGCTTGTCAGATTTATGATGCAGTAATGTATTCTTCTTAACTCAGTGACCTGATGTTTGTGAGATGCTCTCAGCTGTGATCGTTTTCTGGGGTGAGGGATGTACTTGGGAAAGCGCTAGCTTAAAATGCCTGAGTTGACAGAAGGCACAGTATATTTATGCACACTTTGGCTTGAAGATGCAATGTATTTTTATCACAGATCAATGCAGTTAGGGAATTGCTTTCACAATTCCACAATCTAATCCTAATATGTCCAAATTTTCCAGTGTCAACTACTCTATTAAACACCTTTTAGTAGTTGTTTGCAGGTTAATTTTTCAGAAACTCTGTTCTTTTTTTTTATGTATGAAATAGAAGAATAACTTAGATTACTTAAGTGGGAACAGGAAAATCAGAACAATTCTAATTTTGTGTACAAAATGATGAGTTCTGGAGTAGCCGATACTGCTCAGGCTTGTGATAATGGCATTAGGAGTTCTGTGAGAGTGTTGTGAAAGCATCTGTTCAGTGTTCAGTGCCAGTCCAAGAAAAAAAGAGAACAAAACCAACAATAACAAAGAAACCCAACCCACCAAAAAAAGATACCCCAGAAAATCCCACCCAGAAACAAAACCCTAGGCATTGTTAAGAAGTATTAGGAATAGGAAAAAAAATGGCACATCACTGTGCTGCTGTGGGTAATCTGGAATTTGCTGGTGTTGTAAATACTATCTGAAGCTTTGGACTTTGATCACTTTCCCTTTCCTCATTTTCTCACTTCACCTTCCCAAATTCCCCTAAAATCAAATCTCTGGAACTGGAATAGCTTCATCCTCATAGCATTTCTCTGACCAAACGTAGGAACAGCTTCTGCTGCAGGTTTAGTTAAACATGCTAGGAGTCCTGAGCCTGAGAGAGAGATGATGAATGGAGAGGTGGACAAAGCGGCAAGCTTAAATAAACAAAGAAGAAAACTCCAGCAGATGTCATGGACTAAGTAGTGCAACTAGTCACTGTGTCCCATGTTATACGAATAATCAATGAACCAAACGAAGGGGCAGTAGGCTTCCTTGTCAACAGATGCTGTGGATGATAGGAGTTTACTTGAGTTCAAGGGATAGTGGAGGAGTTCACAGAAGGGAAATCTGTGAAGAGTTACTTAATACGGGAAACTACATCTAGCTTGGGAAGTCCCTGAGGGAGAAGCATCTTGCCTGCTCTGTTTTTACTTGTCCTTAGGCAACCACTTGCGGTTGCACAGGAGGATGGGATCCTGAGCTAGAGAGGGTTTTGATCTGGCCCCATGTGGACATTCCTGTGTGTGGTTTTCAAAAGGTCACATCCAGTGAAAACTACGTTTAACTTCTGTAGATCTATGATAACCTCCTCCAAGAAGCAAAACCAAAGGAAAAAATCAGACACAAATTTTGTGGAAGCAATTCATTTGGTGTGCTAAATCAATCAAGCAATCTACCATTGTTAAGCTTTAGCAAGCATGGAACATTGTATGCAGAGGTATCTGAAAAGATGAATAACATGATGGTAGGTCTCTTAATCTAGACCAGTATCTGACTGCTGCTGTATGTGACCAGGCTCTGCTATCATGGGGAAAAATGTTATTATGACTTCTTAGGAATTTAAAATTTGATGGGTTTTCATCGAGGCATTTTAAATTTTAGTGAAAGCTTCATAAGAATAATAAATAAGAATGGCTGAAATTCTCTTGAAATAAGCTGACACATGTATTTGCATATACTATATTTAGCATCATTACTTAAAACCTACTTTTGCTCTAAAAATATCAGTTAGTTTAAGAGGTTTTGTTACTGATTCTGGCACGGATAATATAACTGTAAGATCACACATCAGATGGTTATGCAGAAGGCACTCCCACCCAGACTGAATAAGCGCAGAATAAGATGCATCAGTAACGATACTCCTCTGCTATGCTTATCCTGCAAAACACTCGCTTTCTCTGTGCAAAACACTTTATTCCTTGAAATGTGAGCTCGCCTCCTGCATTGAAAGTCGACTGCTGTTTAGAAATCATATAAAAGTCACTCAGCACTGGTGTTTTACTCGTATTTGCCATTACATTGCGATGTTTTTGTTCCTTCAACAAGAAAAAAATTCTCTCGCAGAAGGATACTTTTTATAAACAATATTTTGTCTTTCTGAAGCATTTTCCTCTTTGAGCTGAGACCAGTTTTTGTAGTTTAATTCAGTCTTCTCTACTACTGTTTGAATAATTTGTGAATGTGTTCAACAAGCTAGTTTGTTTAGTTATTGAATAACCCATACAGAAATCTCCGGTTATCCAGGTAGCGTAGTCAGTCTAGGGTGGGTGATCATCACCAAAATGATGTGACTGCATTTGTCAATTACTTCTTCTATTTTCTGTTCCATATGCTTTTTCATTGATTGGTTAGGATTTTAAATCTGTGAACCCAGGGACTGATGGCACCAAACAGCCTGAGTCCGCGTGTCCTTGCTCTGCTTGCTTGGGTACCACGTGAGCGATGGGTGTGGGGCAGCTGCCCTCAGCTGCGCACCAGGCTGCCGGCACAGGAGGACACGTCGGCTCATCGCCCGGCTTGCCAGCGCCGCTGTGGAAGAGTGTTTATTCAGTTTATTCAGACTCTCAGAATAAACTAAGGCAGGTACTCCATGCTTGTGCTGTGTTAGGTACCTGCCAAAGCTGCTTGATAAACTTCTGTTCTTTAATGGACAGCCTGAGTTTTATCGGGAGAAAAGCTGGAATGAAGGACTGCTGCTTCTTGGCTTTCTGAGAAAGTGTATTTACACGGTGGGGCACTGCATTGAGAAGGTAGTGGGGAAGCTGTAAAAACCAAGGAGAACCCAAAGAAGATTCAAAATCCACTCTCAAACCAGAGCTTAATCTGAGCAGTTGTGAAATCTTCACTGAACCCAAATTTGTACTGAAATAGGACTGAGAAGAGACAGGAAATGTTAATCTTAAAAATGAGCTTAGTACATGGAATGAGTTCATTTCTTAGCACCTTTTTTTTTTTTTCGTAGCCTTTACCAAATGGTGATTTTTAGAGTGAAAAAGTGCAATGGCTTGAAATACTGTCTAAATAGAAATACAAACTGAGCATAACAGCATGGTTCTCTCAAGCAGCTCAAGTACAAGCACATAAGTGGAAATGTTGAAGTAGGTCAAAAAACAGTGAATGCTTCTTCCCAAGTAGCATAGTGTGTGAAGAAGAAAGGAGTCCATGGGTGCAGGTATTACATAGCTTCTCTTCATTTTACTTGATCAAAGGTAGGTCTGCACGCTAAGGTGTGCTGGGCTGGCTTAACGCCTGAGCCGTGGGCACAGCAGCCTCTTCTGCTAATGCTACGAGCCCTGACCCAGAGCCGTGTCCAACCACAGCGCATCTGCAAGCGTGTCTTGTAGGCAGCTGTGACCGTGTCCTGCTGGGGTAGCACCATGTCACAGCTTTCTCCTTTGCCCGTCTTTCCCCTTCTGCAACAGCTTTAGCATTTCTGTACCATGCTGCTTGGAGTAGCCGTCTAACCTGAGCGCTGGCTAAATTACTGTGTTCCTCTACAGAACTTGTTAGAGGACAGTATAGCAAGGAAAAAATAGATTGCAGCAAAATTTGATTCAAAACTAATGTGAAAGAATCAAGACCTTTATTTCTCTTATGAACTGTGATGGAGAAATGGATCTCAGATGGTCACTAGTATTAGAGCAGCATTGCAAGTTGCTGTTAGCATCACCGAAATGCCTTTTCTCCCTTTCAAATACAACACTTCAGACAGCACAATGGTTTGCATTTGTGTACATACAGATTTTTTGGTTTTTTTTTCATGTCCAAGATGAGCCTGAATTCAAAATTTCTATATTGGCTTAATTCCGGTTCAGGGGAGATGGAGAAGCACTGAACACTGGAAATTTCTTCTTGTCTCCTGTTGCCCAGGAATGTGTTTGTGTGGTTTCCATCGTGTAAAAATGACACACTGCTGTCTGATCAGTCAGAGGAGAGAGAGAAGCTCGCTTTTATCTCCCAGGGAAGGAATCTTTTTGATGGACATGCACCAAAGGCACGCGTACCTTACTTAGAGAAGGAGCTTTTGTCTGCAGAATTTTTGTCAGAAAAGCAAATATGTTTAAGCTCCTAGAAACTGTTTGGTCAAGCTTAATTGCGTGTAGGTTTTGGCATACAGCATTTAATGGAACATGTTCCTGTTATTTGTGCATCTGTAGTCACAGGAGAGACTGGGTTCCTTGTAAGCTGAAATAAGAAGCAGTGAAAATGGTGGAAGAAAACTGCTAAGCAGTGTTTTTTCTGCCTTTACCCATGAGGGACTACTTCAGCTAATTACCTCAGGTTACTTCAGCTCTTGGTACTGTGACTTCTTTGTTAATGCTGTATGTTTAATTATGAAGACTCCCTACAGTTTCAGAAGTAGTGTATTAGTATTAATCTTTACCTGTAAAATATTCTACAATCTGCTTTAACTGTAAATGAAGAAGGGGTGGCAGCATCTCAGTTTCTAGTTTTTTGGCCGTAGGTGGTCTGCATGCCACCACTGCTGTCGTTCGGAATAGCCTTTTGATAACTCTCCAGCAAATTTGGGATACCCAGCGAAGATGCTTTCTCGCTGTTTTCACCCTCCATTACTCAGCCGTCTCTGCCAGGCAACTCGCAAAACAAACAGCAACACCGGGTCAGCCTCAAAGAGCACACGCTTTGAAGTGGAGGGCAGGTGACGGCTGTAAAAGGTTAGACTTTCACGGTATTATAAAAGGTAGCTGTGAAGGTTTCTGTGCATTTGCTTATTAAAGTGTGTAATGCCCTGATCTTTACATACAAAAAATAATTAGTGGATAATTATTAGAAAAAATTACCTTCTGCTTTCCTTGGTGGTGGCGGGTATAGCAGAAATGAGTTTATAGCCAGGATTTGAAAGCATGTGGCTTTTTTTTTAAGTGAGGGTCAATACAGCAAGATACAGGGACAAAGACAAGAGTCTAAGACAAACTGGGTACAGATGGTCGACTTAAAAGCCTGGAAGAAGAGAGGGGGCAGAGAAGGAAGTTCGCTCATTAAAGCAAGTTGCAGTCCATTCTAGTCTTTGTACCTGCAATAAAATTAATAAGTATTTAAGAGTAAATACTATGATATTCTGTTCATTGTATAATTATATGTTTAATTTTTCACAGAGAATTGCTTTTTAGGTTTGACTAAAGCTCTCTTGCTACTGGTGGTACTCGCTGGCCGATCTTCAACTTGTGAAAGCACTTGGGCGAGGCTCGGTTGTAGCCATGAAACACAGGATCCTCTGTGCAAGCCAAAATGAGCAAAAATAAAAGCCTTTTTGAAGAAAGCAGAATTTCGAAACAGTTTTTATTTCTGTAAGTTGCTCTGGAATCACGAGCATGTCAGTGAACATATTATTGAGGGGAATTGGTATGACACTCAAAATGAGTGTATTTGAGATTTTACACGTTGTAAATCAGCACAGAATGCATTAAATGTGCATTTATATATTTTTCAAAGGCCTGCTTACTTCACATCCAATCTGCTTATTTCTATGCTATTAGCATTCAGCAGTGCTAAAATTTCAAAGTCACCGCTTAAAAAGAGAAGCAGTTTGGGAATGCTTTTGACAGGAATTTTTTTTTTTCTCTTTATGATGATTGATACCTCTGTGCTTTTAATTTATTATTCTTTTCCTGGTGGATTTCCTTTTTGAAGCATTGACTGTTTTTTTGTTGGTAACTTTGTTATACAAAAAAGTTCAAGTATATTCACCTGTGTACCTATCCTGTGTCTGTTAGCATTTTTCCTTCAGGAGCTTAAGTAATAACTATGTTACTTTTAATAATAGTGCAAATAATCACATACTTGACCTTCTGTCCAGAGTTCATGCAACAGTTCTGAATTTCTTTCCCTAGCAAAACCTTCCACAGATTCTTTCCTACCTGAAAAATATTTTGGGGTGCATACTTTTACCTGCACTCAGTGTGCTGTTCTCCAAGCGAAGAGCTTTAAATGCAGTCTGTCAGAGGACTTCACATTCATCTGCCTTCTCTTTAAGCAACAAATACCTGACTACTGCAATGGTTCTGAATCAGTGTCTTCCAATAAGCATCAAACAGATGGCTGATTTGTTATATCATGAGCTGTTTTTGATAGTACCATTTATGTTATTAAAGATGAGGCTTGCATAACTTACACTGCAGTATAAGCTATTTTTGAGTGTCTTAGAAAACTTGTATACTGTACTACTCTGCCACAGATGTATTTCCTTGATGACAAAGACAGTTGCATGTCTTTGTACCTTCATTTGCTAAAAAAAACCTACAACAGTGACTTTTTTAATTAACTTTATTTCAAAACTGTATACTGTTGCAGGTTAATTGGGCCACTAACTGCATCTACACTGAAATGTAGAGAGGACAATATGTTAAGAGCACTCCCAACTATTTTTTCATGGCCTGCTCCACCTATCTAATGCTATGCAGCAGGAAAATGAAAGTATATTGCAAAAAAAGTTCAGTGTTTTGTGGCTAATGTGGTCAACAGTTTGCCATCCGGCAACCAAACACGATGGTAATGCTCAAGGTTGTCTCCCATGTATGCTATCTGTGGGTCAGAGGGTGAAGGTATTTCCATCCCGTTCCTTTCTCCTGTACCATATGGTGGTTGCCTTCTTGTCAAGGAGCAGCTGAGTTTTGCTGCAGTTTGACAGCCTTTTCCTAAACCATCAGCAGAGATGGATTTATCTTCTCCTCATTGGAAAATGCTACTGGTTATTCCTCCATTGCACTGAGTTCATTTCTGCCTGTAGCTCTGTTAGCCTGGAGGTGAAAAGAATGAGGGGAGACCTTGAAAGTTATTCTGAGTCTCACTGTTGCAATAAGCACATTGGTTATGAGACCTCTGAGATGGCTTCCTGTGTCATTCTTCCCCAGCTGTAGTTTGTTTCAGGTAGGCTGTGCTAGAATTAAATGTAATCAAGAGGAAACATCCAATTAGTTTTAGGGAACTGCCTTTACATTTGTTACCCTGTCTAGATTATCAGTCTTAACTGGGGGATAATGAGGTCTTTTCACTGAGTTGTAAAACAGTGAATATAATGACAGCACTGTTGTTGTTGGGTTTTCTGAATCGGAGGGCTAAAAATCTTGTGATCAAAAGGGCTGCTTCTGTAGGCACTTCCAAGGTAGCGTGTCTGGATGTAGCACTCGCTAAGGCCATGTGCCTACTACCCCTTATGAAGCTGAGCCTCATAGCAAACTGGTGCTATTGACATACTTTGCAGTTTAACCATTAGTTTGATTTAATCTTTGCAATGATTAAATGCAATAATGATTGCCATTCACAGGGTTTTCAAGAGACCTTTAGTCTTCATAAGCTGTGGATTCCTAGCTGAGAGTCTCAAGGTTTCCCTTAACCTCACCTGGGTCTAAAAGACTGCCTGGTCTTTGTGTAGAAATGACGAGGACTGTTGGGGAAATGATTTGTAGAATAGCCTCTTTCGAAGTCCAAGGGTTGCTTTTGTGTTATCCCAGCTCTGTGGTTTGGTTGACTTCTGGGAAGGATAGCTTACAACCATCATGTGTGTTCGAAGGAGCCCCTTTCTCCGATGCTTCATCTGGCTAGGCAGTAGGTGAAATTCTGCAGATGGCTAGCTGTGGTTTCCAAGAGTTGGTGCATACAGTATCTTCTTTCTCATGAGAAGGAAGATTCCTAATTTAGCGTTTACTCATGCACTCATTAAAGATGTTGGGAATATTGCCATGGCCTCACTTGGAGTAGAATCGGATCGTTTCGTTCCACTCCCTCCCTACCACCAGACTTAGTTGTAATAGCTTGTTGGAGCATTTTGGTGGTGTCTTAATTGGTGTATTAAGCTTCTTTTTCCCCTCAGTCATCAGTTTTGTGGTACAAATTACATACTTCACGAGTACCAGTGAAAGACGGGTGTGAGATCATCTATAGTTCCCTGGCTGGGATTAGTTTCCCATATCATTAATTTTGTTCAAGTTTTTAATTCTCAGACTACTCTAACTTTACAACAGAAACTCTCAAGTGACTAATAGCACATTTGGTTTCAGTAGGTTGGGATACTCAGAATTAATGTAAATTTTTCAACTTCAGAGGTACATGGTCAAATTAGCTTAACTTCCTCCCCCCCCTTTTTCTTTTGCCTCCCACACAGACTTTCTAACACTTTGGCAAAGCAAATTTTTGGAGTTTTACCCATTCTCTCACTTTGCAGTAAAGAAGCTTTCATTTTTCCAACATTAAAAACTCGGCTGGAAAACCTGGCCCAAAAAGCTTAATGTTTTCAGCAAATGTTTAAAAATACCCTCTGACTTGGCTGCTCAAAGTAGCCTTAAAGCACTGTTGTCCACTGGTGTGGAGAAATTCTTTTTCCCTAAAAAAAAAGCCTGAATAAAAAAAGCTGATATTTATCTAGTAATATTGATACCAAGGAATTGAATGTAATAATTTCAAATGTTACAGTCACAAATCTGAAGCCATAAGGAACCTGAATAAGTAGCTCTCTTACGCGTGGATGTTGCAGGAGCTGAGGACAGGAGGTGAGCACTGTAGCAAATATGGAAAAAAATATCTGCTTATCTTAGATCTTGTCTGTTCCCCAGAACAAAAGGGCACATTTTTGCTAAGACCAGTACACTTTGCGAATTTTACTTGTTTTTTGTATCTTTTTTTTGTTTTAAATTGTGTTGCTGTTTCACGCCAAGTCTTCTGGCAGAGCTGGTTCGAGGGAATACATCCTCTTTGAGCATTCTTTTCTGACAAGGATGAATAGATTAACATTTGACTTGGCATTAACTGAAGTGCTCCTTCCTGGCT
>Ga0181612_105904_pt1 | contig 19658 bp, 19 predicted proteins | sample HoacroProtozoa21_FD_119630 | JGI IMG/M metagenome (GOLD analysis project Ga0181612, IMG submission 119630) | Hoatzin crop microbial communities from Cojedes, Venezuel. Combined Assembly of Gp0051906, Gp0051904, Gp0051908 | reverse complement strand
GGATCTGAAAGCAGAAGTTTTATGCTCAGAATGTCAGACTCTATGCAGATAAAAAAATGACAGCCTGCTGCAACCTTGTACAAATCTCCGGTACAAACAGTGGGGTTTTTGTTCTGGGTCTCCATAGATCAGCCCTTAAACACCAGTCTGAAGGCTTCCGCATGCTTGCGTGCAGCACCAGGCAATATTCTGTGTTGTAGTGATTTTGTACCACAATATGGAAATTAATGTAATTCTGTAATATGGAGATTTCCAGTAAAGGTGCCTGTTCCTCTCCTTAGTCATACCGTTTTACAGACGTCTGAACCACAAAGTGCAAAGTGGCTGATTTTTTTGATCATGATCTACATCAGAATATTGCAATAATAGCATTTCTCTTTCATTTGAAAGATGTGTATTTCTGGATTGCATTAACAAGAGTCTGCATTACTTTAGTTTTTAACATATGAAGTGCAACAAGGCAGTAGCTGTCTGTCTGTCTAATAGATTCCATAAGCTGTATCAGTAAGTTTGAAGTATCCATCTGTCTACCAAGGCATGTCCTTCACATGGGATTTGCCCAAAATAAGAACTTTCTGTTCCAAAAATCTGGTTACAGAAATTGGATTGTTACTGAGAGCATGAAATACTGCCTTGGCATGAACTTCCCGTTGGCTCCTGGTGACTGAGGAGGCAGAAAACACAACCTGCAAGGCTGGGAAAATGTCTTCAGGTCAGAACTTTTCGAACCTCAGTGTCTCCATTATGTTCTTCAGTGCGAGAGAGGTTAAAACAAACACCAGGGCCACGGGAGGCACCTGCAGAGCACTGTTAGCCTGTTGATCTCAACATCAAACTCATCTCATCTGTTTGCAGCCCTCATCTCCATGTAAACTTTCAAGACTGGATTCATGCTTAGGATATCAAAATCATTGCCCTTGTAATTTTTTAATTCCTCCTGTGTGAACACTTTGCTGTGAAACTTAATAATAAAACCTGTGGGCTGCTGTCCCAATAATGTGAAGCTCCCTCGTGTTAGCGGGTCATCTGCTGAGCCCTCAGCAGGGTGCGTTGCATCCTGCCAGAATTCTCATAACTTTCTCAGGTGGATATTTTCATGACAGCTACTGGACAATTCCCATCGTTTGAGATTGATGAGACAGAGCAGCCCTGTAGAGGCATAGCGATTGGAAACATTTGTAGATTTTTGGTTTGTCTTCTTTTACAAAAGTCTGCTGTGCATTCCCTCATTATAAAAAGTGTTGCTTTTCTCTGAAACTGCTGCTGATGCACTAGCCTCAAGGCATTTGAAAGAAAGGCTTTCATACCTGGTTTTGCAGTAAAAAGAACATTGCCATGAAGAGGCAAAGCATGTTAATGTTTTTTGTCTGTATTCTCACTGTTGCTCATTTTCTCTGCCTTTTAATTAGGGTCTGCTCCGGTTCTCCATTACTTTTATTAATTATTAGAACAGCACTTACTGGTCTCAAGTGGCAATCAGCCCTTTACGGCTCTGGACATTGCACTAACACAGCAGAGGAAATTCTGAATTCCTTGAAGTCACTGGCAAGCTTGATATTAATTTTCATAAGGCCCATGATCCAAACCACAGTCTTCTTGCAGTGAAATGCGGACATGGTAAAAAACTGCACTGTGCTTAATTCCAGCCTTGCAGTAGCAAACGCATTTTTCATTTGAGTGCTGAACTCACTAAGGAAATTGAAAAGTGTGATGCAGAAGGGGAAATGTTGGACTAGAAACTGGAAACCCTTTATTTTGATTGTCTGGTTACTTTGGTAGATTTACTGCTTGCAGAAGCTACTGTTAATGACAGGAGACCAGGACACTGTTGGGTGTCATGCTTGGCTCTGCCACAGACTCACCTGGTCAGCGTGACCAAGTTTCACATTTAATGAATGACGATAACGTTTGCATGCTTCACAGTGGGACTTAGAGTTTGTAGTTGTGGGGATCACATTTGTTCCTATGCAGACATACGCTGTCTGCTTGCTCACAAATATCCCAAATGAAAGGCTGCTGCTTTATGTCCGGGTGATGGATGCGTCTGGTCTAGCCATGTTTTTGTTGCCGTTCACCTATTCAGTGTACAGCAGCAAGAACACTGCTGAGTGCTCTTCTTTAATCTCTTGAGTAAAATATGTGTTTTCTCTCTCTGAAGGTCTTTCTAGGTTAGATATAAAAGATAGGTTAGTGTGGCTAACCGTAGTGTGAATTACCATTGTCTAGATTTAGACTTTTAAGGACTGAGTCTGGGCATATATGGTCTGTGGTTTCTTGACTTTGTTGAGCTGCAGAGGGGGCAAGCTTACATCATGCCTGATGACCACAGCTGTAACTAGTTGAGTGGTTCGTTTGGTAGAATTAGAGATTGCTTTTAGTTTTAATCACTTGCTATTTAAAGGTCCAGGACAGAAACTGATTTACAAGTCCTCTCAAACTTCGTGTAAGGTTCAGGAAGGCCATGAATGCACAGAAGGCAGGGCCATTAAAAAAAGCAGTGTGAGGGTATTGGCCTGCACATTTTAAAAACACAGCTATAAATTTTCCATCCAGAATCATATTTGTTGTTCTTTGCAGTAGCTGTATAGCCGTGAGCTGCCTATTGAATGACTCTAGTGTCCTTGAACATAAAATTTTGTTGCGTAAATAATTTCAGAAAGTGTTTTCTTATGGTGCTGGTGGATATTTTAAATTATCCCATCTCTATATACCCACCCCATCTTATCTCAGATTCAGAGCTTTTTAAATCTCCATCAAGTGATTTGTTAAGTCCCTAGCTGCATTTCATATATCCATGCATTTCATTTATTTTATGAATTTGGCACCAAACCTGTCAGATTGGCCAGTTCTGGGAAACCAGATGGTTGGAAATGCTCAAGGGTCCATGAGTCACAGAACACCGGGCCTGGTTTGCCGCAGGCACATTCATGAGTTTGGCTCTTCCAGTGCAGCTGAGCTCAGAGGACGGGTCACCACCGCTGCCTCCCCCAGCTTCAGGGCTCACTGGAGGCCAGGTCAGCCACAGCTTTGGTTGTCCCTGCCAGCTCTCCAGGTGGTTTGGGTGGCCTTGGGTGGGCAAAGGGACCCATCGCTGCTCCTTTCCAATGGCACAACAGGGAGAACGGGGCTCCTTCATGGGCTCCTCCTCTGCCGCGGCTCCTCACAAGCGGTAAGGGACAGCCAAGAGCCCCCCTCTGCCTGTACATCCCACTCCCATCGATGGCAGTGCTGGACGAGGGCGCTCACCAGCCAGCACCACAAAAAATGATCAGGAGATGAGTGCAGTTCGTGGATTTTCTATAAAAAGCTAATTATAGACTTTATTGCCGAGTGCCAAATCCATTTCCACCTCTTCTGGGAGCCATTCAATAAACTTTATGTTCTGAGGTAGAGCAAAACTGCCGTAGTTTAATGCAGTGTTTTATGTGTCTTCCCTGCACTCTCGCACCTGATTTTTGCTAATAGCCCAGTGTGGATTTTCTTTTTCTTTCTAAATTATATTAATAGGCCTGAAATGCCCCATGACCTGGCATTTCCCTTCAGAGGCTCGTGTTTTTCTTCCCTGGGAAGAAGCTGGTATTTCCAGGAGCGGTTGCCTGTACAGATTTGTCACCTGGACAGCCACTGGCTTGGGGTGGGATCAGGCCAGGTGGGATCAGACCAGGTGGCATCCGCGCTGTGTCATCATGCTCACCCAGACCAAAGGAACGAAGTTGGATTAGCATCATCCTCACTCTGCCACCCCCATGGGACACTGTGCCCTGTCCCCTGACCACACCGTGTGGGTAGAAGGATCCAATGGTACCCCACACAGCCTTGACCTGATGTTGTGTTGGCTCAGGGTAAGCATCCCTCTTCCAAGTCGGTGCTGGGCACCAAGGGCTGCTCCCCTGAAGAGGGTTAGAGCAGAGGGTCTATGCAGTTCGGCTTTCTGTGCACCCTGAGTACCCTGGGGTGAGGACACGCTCATTCCTTGCTGGAGCAAACGCTCTTATAAACATGATTGCTTGTGAGGAAGGGATGCCACAGTTTATGTGGCGTCTATAACTCTGTGTGGGGGGACCCAGGCTGCAGTTACACCATCTGAAGCCCTCTATCTGGGAAGCACTTTTAAAGAAAAGAAATAGTGCAGAAGGTAAGATTTGCAGTTTATTAGCGTCTATGTTTATACTCCTTTCACAGAACCATAGGACTTTGTTAGTGCAAGTCCTTGGGCACAAACCAGAGCAAACCATGCCTAGAAATGAAAAACAACCCTACCTAAAATGAAAATTGCATCCAAGAAACGAACCCACAGAGAAACAAACTCAGGAGTGAGGTTGTCACAGTGGTTTTCATTCAGCCTTTTTTAACTGACCCATTTCCACGTTCATGTTTTCTGGCCATGAGTATATTTAATGAAAAAAAAAAAAAAAGAAACAAACTTTAGCAGAATATCAGAAGAAATGCTTCTTAACAGAGAGATGCACTAGGATTATAAAACATTTTCCTCCCCTAAAGCAAATGGGCTTTAAAAACAAGACTAGACAGTGCATTGAATATGGCACACTATGATACGCCACACCAGGAGGAGCGGCTCTGAGTGAAAACATCTTTTCTAGCTCACACCTGTGATAGGGGAAGATTTTGACAGGCTTTAAGAAGCCATTGGTGCAGTAACTCCCATATGCAGTTTCAAAAATAATCACCCCCATAACATATCCAGTAGCTCCCCGCAACGCCCCATGCCAGGATTTAGGATGGGCCGTTGTCCTCTACTGAGCAGAGCAGCTGTTCAACTTCTGGCGATAACTATGGCATTTCTCTGTGCCACTGCATGAGCAATAGGATTTCTTTATGGGGTGATAGTGGTAGTTTCCAACTCTTCACAAAATCAGAAATTCCCAAAGAGTCAAATCACAAGCTTTTGGAAATCAAGAGGAAATTTTTTATTCACTTCACTGGCTTTTGGATCAGGCCTATATGTGGGGTTTTTTTGTTTTGATACTGCCTGAGACAGTTTCTCTATAGTACAGCACTGATTGCAGACTCTGAATCTTGTTTTTTTTAGTTCAGAACAACTCTGCTTTTATTAGGTTTGTGTTATCTCTTATTTTACTACAATCTCTTTTGCATTTCATAAATATTAATTCCCCAGACAGTCTCTTTTGTTTAGTAGTTTTCATCTATCACAGGCTTTTCTGTTTTCCTTTCCTCTCTCATCCCAGAGAGGTGTCATCCTCTGCCATCAAAAGCGAGAGCTTCTCAAAGGAAGCTCTTCAGCCCAGAGATGTAGGAGCAATATTTTTACTACATATCGGTTTTGTTTTCTTCTCTGTGTTCCTTCCCCTTTGCTTTCTAACACCAGAGACAGGCTCTGATTTCACTTGCCTTCTTGGAGGGGACTGTAATGTTTAAAAAACCTGTTCACCGACTTTTTCCTCCTGTCATCCAGGGACAGACATTTTAGACCATTCATTCATCTTTGTACCAGTGTCGAGGTACCCGACTGCTTTACCGGGTGCCATTCTGGGATCGCTCAAATGACTTGTCTTCCTTCATGCTTTCCTTCACCTTCACCTTCTGTCCTGTGTTTCGAGTTGGTTTTAATGCAGTAAGGTGTGGTAGGCTAAAGCAGGTAGGCAGAGTTGCAGTACTTCATTTGAGCTGTACCCACCAACCAGCTTCTCCAAACTGGACTGGTTTGGCTTAATATTGCCCACCTATTCCAGGTAAACTGTGTGCTTCTCACGTCCCTATTTCTTGCAGTGAACCCAGCACTTTTCCAGAAATAAACAAATGCTGCTTTTTACCATGACCTCTATAGATCCATGAACTTTATGTTTCGTTCAGTAACATGCACATTGATTTTCAGGGGCGTGGCAAACTCATATTACCAAATTAAAAACCAGATCAACACATGAAACCCTTCTTTGTTTGTACTTGAAGTGATGATTGAGTTTTTTGCCCTGGTGCAAATTTTGGAGTACTCTGACTCTACTTAACTATGCTGACTTCCCATTAGATCTCAGTGGCATATCTGATAGTTGTTTTGATAAATTGAGAACTATATGTGTTGCTGCAGTATGTTATGCATTTTCAGGCAGTGCCAAATGTCTGTTAGTGATTTCTCATAGACACTAACTTGATATGGAAGTTACACCCAATGGTGAATCTCACAAGCGTTGGTCAGGAAAGACGTAACAAAGAGGGAGGGGTGTAAGTCTAAACCAAATTATTTGAATATCTGTAATCTGCTGATACCAGCATTCTTTACTGCCACAATTTCTCAACCTGAATTTTGAGACTCCAGTTTAATCCATTTACTTAACTGGGAACTGGAACTGGGACAACTAGAAACTTCAGGGAGGACAAGTATTTAAAGAGATATTTTGTTCTGAAGTTTTCCCAGAGAGGTACCAGGAACCATGGCTGAAAAATAAACCCCATGCCCCATCTTAAAATACGAGCAGAATCACAGAAAATTGAAAGTGCTGGTAGCTTTGGGTTGCCTTGCCTCGAACCCAGCAGAGTTGCACTTGGGCAGGAAAGAGATGTTGGGAGAGGACGAGGTTCAGCTTGTGAAGATGGTAGAAAAATGCAGCAACACTGGACTGGTCCTTGTGGCTTGCTTGTCACATCTGGAAAGCAGGGATGATGCATTATGCTTTGAAGTTTGAAGATGGAAAAAGACCAGAGCAGTACCGACTGTTATTTTTATCCCAGACCTCAGTCTGCAATAGCGGCTCCAGATGCAGCTTCAGGAGGAATTATCCATCCTGCCAGCACCTGCAGGTCCCTCTGATATCTGAGGCTTATTTGGGAAGCAGCATTTATTCCCAGGGAATGTGTACATCTGTTGCCTTCAGTCCCTAATGAGGCAGGTCATAGCTAAAATATGCCCATATTTTAGTGGACTTAGGACTCCTCTACTACCTCGCCATAGGGAGCAGAGAGATCTCATAGTAGATCCAACAAGCCGTAATTTTAGGCTACAGTTGAGCTCCTAAGATTTGCTTATCTCAGCTGATCCACAAAAACTGAGGGAGGAGGGGGCGAGAGGGGCCCGATCCTGTCTGCAGTCTTGGGGTGGGTGAAGAGGGAACAATAAGTATTATTAGGCTGACCGATAGGTTCAGCAGTTCAATTTTTCTCAGCTGATCTTGGCAGGTGTTTTCTCCTCCTGGAAATGGTATAAGCAAACCTGCAGGTTATCTCTGCTCAGGTGGTCCTTCTCTCTCTGGAGCTGCAGACAAGAGAACATGAATCATTAAAAGTGAAACAGGAGCAGATGTTCTGCATCAGGTTTAGACTAGTAGTGTGTGGTAGCTGCTTTATTTCAATCTCCTAAGTACTGTGTGTCTTTTGGAGCAGCCTCTTACCCTGTTTAACATTCATGTCTTCCTTTGAGAACGTGTACATCTCCCCCCTCTGCTCCAAGCCCTCCGTGGGTTTGAAAGTTCAGCTTGGGCGGTACTGAGTGCAGCTTGCGAAAGGGGTGCTGGAGGGGTTACATGAAGAGCAGCCAAGGAGAGTGAGGAAAGAGCAGTGAGAGACACAAGTTAAAAAGAAGTTCAGGCAAAATGAAGAGTTAAGGCTAACCTTAAAATAACTGGGATTACCTTGGACCCCGTGTTGCGTTAACTGGGGACTGAGAGAACACAGTGGTGTTAGAAAGGTAAGTTGGGTGGCCTTGACCACTTCTGAAGAGCACTGGGAAGAAGGACTAAAGTTGGGGGCTTGCACTTGCATAAAGAGAGGTGATGGTGAGCTGGAAGAAGATTGCTCCTGGGAGGACAGAAGTAGCTCAGTGAAATTACAGTTTGTTCCTAGAAGCAGTGAATCCCATGTACTGCCTTCCCCTGTGAGCAAAGCTTATTTTTAAACAAGCAAAGCCAGAGATAAAGTTAGGTCATGGAGCAGGGAGAGAATGTCTCTAAAAACAGTAGCAGAAGTTGGGAAGAGGCTGTGTGAGACTTCCCTGCTCATGCTAGCTGGGATACACAGCAGCTGGAACATACACGTGGGGATGGATTACAGGAATGGATATAGGGTTGCAGACACCTGATCAAAAGTGTTTAAATGTGGTCCTTGCAAACAGACCTTCACATGGTGACCTGCTCCAGCTAGTATTAACCTCCAGAAGGGATTTAGAAACAACAGGATAAGCAGATTTTCATGAGATCAGTTTTACATTTGAAATGCAGAACTAAAAGTGTTGAGAGCAGTTGGATGCCGTTGTTAATCCCTAGGTCAGCTGTGCTGATGCATCTCATAAAAGGCAGAATACGTTCAAAGAGCAAAATCCACTGTTAATTATCAGCATATTTGTGGGAGGCATTTGTGCCATGGAAGCCCCCCCATGGGGTGAAGGACACGGAGGCTCTTGGCTGCTCTCCCTGCCTTGTGAAGAGGGGTCCTGTGGCAGGCAACACTGCAGGCTGGAGGAGGAACCGTTAGCTCTTCATTCATGGGTCCGGTGGGTGGAAGTTACTGCACAGAGAATCTAAAACGAGAGCTCTCTTAGCTGGAAACTGTAATTTAGGTTTACTTCTCCTGTCAGGAATATCAGCTCTTCCCACACTATGTGAACTTGTCACTTTTCCCTGCTCCTAAATCCATGTCCCCCAGTAGCTCTGGAGAGGGACAACCTCCATTCAATAAGCCAGAAGACCATAAACTCCCAGTGTTTCTCAGGAGCCATCCGGTGCCTCTGCTGTCTTGATTGACATCATCAGAGAGGTGACAGCGGTTCCAGGTACTGACTTGCTGTGGGCGTGGATGCTTCTCAGACCACCCAGCCAAGCAAGATCAGCAGCAGTGCATGCTTCCCCTCCACTGTACTACCGCGTTTTTTCGGTCCCTCCTGCTGAGGCATGTGAATGTCTTCCAGTGCTTCCGTGCTGCCTGGAAGCACCCCTGCGCCCCGGTCCGTGACCCGTGTAGGCCGGCGTGCCATCTGGGCTCCTACCACTGCGGTCTGGGCAGGGATGGATATATGGCTATGTCTGCGTATGTGTATAGGGAGATGGATGTATTCCCGCCCAGCTTGCTAGCATGATTTGTTAACCTAGGAGAAAATAAGCAGCTGATAAAAATAAAAATAAAAAAACAGGCTGGTATGGGCGGGCAAGCAGAAGCCGGTGGTATCTGGAGGTACTGCTAGCTGAGCAGTCAGTTACCCGTGAGTATGCTTCCAAGGCTGTAGTAGCAAAAAGCGGCACAGTGGGTGTAAACCGCCAGGCCGACATTGTACCTGTGCTGAGGGGACGCTGCCTGTGCGAGCAGCTGAAGGGGGATTTTGCACGCAGAGCAAGAGCTAGCTGGCAGCTCGGTCCTGGAGCTCCTTTTTCTTCCGATCTGTGCTGGCATGCTCAAGCTGCAGGTGGGGCAAGGCGGGTGACAAGGGTACGAGAGCAGCGAAGAGGGAGCCAGCCCTTTCAGCAGATAGAGAGGGGACTGAGGAGAGGCTGGCGTGCGTTCAGCATCCATGAAAGGAGCAGAGTGCGAGGAGACAGAGCTCGGCTGCAGCCGGAGAAGGATCCCAAAAGCAAGAGCTCAGAGTGGCCTTTTCTGCTCGTTTTCTTTGGAAAGTTTAAAAAAGAATATGTATTAAATAAAAGGAAAGAGAAGACGATGTGCAGTTTCTTTCAGGGTGTAGTTGAGGGAACAGTTTCAAAAAAATAGCTGCCATTTAAAGAAATACTAAGAATTTGTTCTTCCATTGTAAGTTAACATTTAGTATGCAGTCCCTAAATGGATCTGTTATTAGATGAGACAGAGAACCCTTAGAAATCACAGTAAACACAGCTGTAGAGATGAGGAAAATTAACAAGGCATCGTGCTAATAATTGTACCTTCCAGTTGTCTTTAGTCGCTGATGGAAGTTACTTTTAACCTTGCCCTCATGCTCTGACAGAAGGCTTAATGTGGCACGTCAGATGCTTAAAAATACAACCAAGACACTTTTAAGTTTGCCAGGATGTACGGAAGATTACCTAGGCATGTTTTCTGTTCTTTTATTGCTGTGTGGAGGTCTCTCCCACAGCAGTTTGGAGGGACCAAGGGATACGGGAAGTTTCCAGTGAGGGCCTGGTGGTCGGATCCGCAGAGCGTTGGGTGTTGTCGTCAGCGTAGAGCTGGCACAGTGGATGGAGCACGCTGGCATTTGGGAAGAGTCGCCGGTAGCCAGCAGAGAGGGCAGCCTTACAGAGATGCTCTTGGCTTCCCTGAGAAGTCTGTGGTGGAGTCATCTGTGGTCAGCTCCGGGCAGTGAGTTTCTTTCAATGCACAAAGACTGAAACATCTCTGGGTTTTTAACAAAATTGGAAAATAATTGCAAAAGCAAACAGCTTGCTTTCCTGTGTCGTGGTACATCTTCAGTCTTTTGCTTTGGTCCCTCTTTGAGTCTAATCCTGACAGCGTTAGGGTTGGACTAAATGACTGCTGCTGGCTTGTTTGGGGCTGGAGTCACTGGTATTTATGTTAAGGTAGAAGAAATCAGACCTAGGAAGCTATTGATGAAACAGGCTTTCCATCTTAACCCAGAATCTTATTTCTGTAGTACTTACGTTCCGCAGCGGGAAGGTTCCCTAGGAAGCCTGTTGTAATTAAGATTAGAAATGGATGCTAGCATTTTAATAGAAAAGGCCTTTTGTCTTTTCAAGCAGGGGGTCATCTAATTCTCTTTGTACAGCAGCAGAAAGGTGAAAAGTTTCCGGTTAACTGTAATTAAGGCTGTGGAGAATGAGCAGCCCTGGTTAGTCACCTTCTGTGAACGTTAGTGAGCAGCATGGACAAATGTGCCAGGAAAAGTTACCTTGGAACAGCAAGGTTTAGTCTCAGCAAAATATAACCTCACCAAGGGGAAGTAAAAGAAATTCAGTGTTAATTTGTAATAGTTCAGTTGAGGAGAAGAAAATATATTGCCCAAAGTATTTGGGTATTTTGCTAGTCTGCGTCCAGATGAATTCATTCAAATCATTACATGAAAAAAAGTGTCGGACTGAGATAGGAGATGGAATCTGTTCTTGTTTCTGCCACCAACCTGCTGGCGGTGAGACGAGCTCTCTCTTCCCAGTCTCCTCCGGGCATTCGCGCTGTCCAGTTACGACAGCGAGCGAGCCTCACGGGGGAGAGCTTACAGCAGGCTCATACGCTGTCGGGCGTCATCACTTCTACTTCCAGCGTCTTCCCTTCAAACAACCAGCACCGTGATCCTCGGTGGAGGCCTGAGCCTGTGTCCCTGGTTTGCGAGAGGGAGGAGGTGTTAGAAGGGGACATCCCACAGTGTCCCACACAGAGTGCCTGCCCTGGCTGTGGGGGACGGGGACTCAGCACAGCTAAATGCGTAATTATGGGGTTCCCCTCTCCTCCAGCGTGTTGCTAAAGCCCATGAATTACATGTAAAGAAACCAGCGACGCAGCAACTATCTTTTGCTTTTCCTATTTGGGTTTCAAAAGCTTTGGAGCAATATTGGTGTGTTACATGCTGAGTTAAAAATTGGAAATGTATTACCCTGATTTAGCATGGGACTGAGTAAATTGTATGCAGTTAAAATAGCAGATATCCCGCTGAGAAGAAAATAAGTATTTCTGCTTGACTGTGTGACACCTAAGCTGCAACCCAGAGGTACAGGAGGAGGATTTGTGTTACCGAGAAATCCACTAACGCCGGCTGCCAGGTCAGAGCTGCCGGGGAGGAGCGGGGCACATCTGTCCCAGGCAGTTCCCAGCGTTCAGGCTGCCTGCATCTCCTCCAGGCTGCCTGCATCTCCTCACCGTGTCCTGTGCAGGGTCTCGCACGGCATCTGCCGTGGTGGTCTCTGCCCGCCCCATACTTTGATGTTGTCGCCTTTTCCTGGGGGAGGTTTCATTCCAAGCACTACCCGGCCCCTCTGCCTGTGCGGCTCTGCGGCGTTTGCCAAAAGCCTTGTTCCTGAAGCGTGTGAAATACCTCGGTCTGTAACAGCGAGCTTAGCTGCCAGAAGCCACCATCCCAGGTTTTTGAAGCTTGAAGGACCCGCAAGGAGACACCTGCCCACGTGGCAGGGTCATTTGGGTCCCTCTGACACCTTCTTGGGCAGGTTCTTGGAGGTTCCCGATGCTGGAGATTCCTCACAGTTTCAGCACAGACTTACCTTACCCTTTCTGTTGGGATTTTTCTACATCTAAACCAAGTCTCTCTTGTTTAGCTTTATTGCTACTTCTCCTAGCCACAGTGAGTCCAGACAGAAGATTTTTCCCTTCCTCCTTGTGGAATTTCTTATGAGTTTTTGTATTTATGTATCTACTTCGCTCTGTTTCCCCCCTCCACCCAGTTTATCTCACCCCTACTACCACAACTTCTTGCAACAGAAAAATAAATATCAGTTTTTCCATTGTCTCCTAGATACCAGCGAAGTTAAAATGCAGTTTCTTGTTCTGTTTTGTAAGGGCTACTCCCAGCTCCACCCTGGCTGACTCCATGCATCCCCAGCCCAGCACTCGTCCTGGTGCACCATTTGCAGATGTCCATGGCATGCCTTTTGCTAACCAGTTCTCAAGCCCCTCCTTGAAAACCACATCTTCCAGCTCCCACAGCAGAGATGTAATAGCAGAGCACAGCAGCTACAGGTCACTCCCTTGGCTGCGAGCTTCCCAATGCATGTGCTCGTCCCTAGGCTTGGGTTGTCCCAGTTTGCGGTCCGTCTACGCCTTGGATGCACCCTGGGACATGAGATAAACAGTGGAAGTCCCTTTGACCCTACCTACAGTTCCTGGTGACATGGAGGCAGTTCTGCAAGCCCGGCCCTTCCCCAAGCGCCTGCAGCCAGCAGCGTTGTATCCTAAGGAAGGGCTTTCCCAGGCTTCTCCCCAGCCGAGAAGATCGAGTGCAGCCTCATACCCTTGGATGTGGCATGCTGTTGTGTCCCACCACCAGGTCCCCACTCTCTGTCCCCCACCTGCATGCAAGCAAACTCACTCCTTGCTGCTGTATGTCTGTCAAATCACCCATTAACGGAATTAAGTCCGTCAGAGGTGGGGGCTCCTAAGGGCTGCTTGAGGCACCTTTGAGCGGCCAGTGATTGTAGCGTGGAGGTGAAACCTCCATGCCTGGGGACCAGGAGGGATTAGGAAGACCGTGGTTGTGTCCCTGTGTGTTACAGGTTACAGGCGCAGGTACAGAGAGCATGAGCTCAGCTCCAGCCATCACGTGTGTGCGTGCGTCTTGGAGGGAAAAGGCCAGAAAGCTTTCATTTTAAAATTAAATTCATAGGATAGCCAGACCTTTCAGCTTTTTAATACAAACGGTGATTTATTGCTGCACTTAAAGAATGAGCCAGGAGCGGACAAATTCATCACGCACCGTCCTTTTCTGTCAAAGCGGTGGCGGCACGGGACGGTCGGGCTCCCGGGAGCGGAGCCTCCGCCGCAGGAAAGCACCACAGCTCCGTCACCCTCGCCCCGCTGTGGCAGCTGAGGTCCCGGCCCGGGGTTTCATCCACTACTTTTTGCTGTGAGAGAGAAAAAGGGGTTGGCCATCTGCCAAATTCCCTTTCTCCCTCTCCCTTCCGACAGCCGGCATCGGTCGCTGTGACGGCGATGCAAAGCGCTCTTTGTACGTGCGAACCTGTCTCCTATAAATTAAATACCATGAAACCCACCAACATGAAGGTGTTTTTGCTTTAATTATTCCCAGCTCGAGGCTCCTCCGGCCTCCCTGATGATTTCTTACCTCTGGAGTGCATTGCACTTAAACTCGGTCGCTTCACTTTTGCCTGCCCTGTGCGTGTAAGATTCCCGTAGAGATTCCCAACAGCAACACACACGGCGGCTGATGCTTCACCCCCTGCGTGGCCAGGCCACGGGTCTTTCCGCCTGGTCTTACTGGGGACTCCCAACTTCCCCATCCCCGTGTTCGGAGGAGACGTTTTTCAGGTTGTACACATTCATCTTATTAGCCCCCACATGCCACGTGCTGCGTGAGTTCTGACGCCAAATAGTTTCAAGCAGGCTTCCGAAGAGGTTTGGGGTTATACAGGAGGAGGTGGCATTTAGAGGGGGGCTCGCTCTTCTCTTCCTGAATCCGTTGTGTGACGGAGTCCTGGGCTGATTGAAAAGCTGGGTTTTAACATACAGCTGGTGTCGCTTGGTGTCAGTCTGATTTTTCAAGGAGATTTTTGCATCGTTTAGGTTCATTGTGGTACTTTACTTTCTCTCCAAGGCAGAAAGGCCAATACTTACTGACCTAGTGGTGACATTTTCCCAGGAAAACACCAGGATCTGCGGCTGCCTGTGTGTCTTGCCGGATTTTGCTTGGTTTAGTGTTGTTTCTTTTCTAGCACCCAAATCATGTGCCCGGACAAAGAAGAGTGAATGGCAAAGTGGATGCAGGTTTGGGGTGTGTCATTGTTCAAATAATTGTAGCCTCCAGACCCAAACTAATGCAAATGCTGAATCACTTTACCCTTCCCTTCTACATGCGTGCAGACGGACGGCGTTGGGGCTGTGTATAGGAAGAAGGAGGGAACATGTGGAGCAGTTTAGGATTTTTGACAATGCAGTGCTAGCAGCTACTGTGTGTGACTGTTTCACTCTCAGAAGCTGTGATCCTTCTGCTCATAGCCCCAGTGCATTCTGTACAGTGGGAACTGAAAATGGTATGGTTTTCTTGGGTTGCGATACAGAGAGTTATTTTAAAAAAATGTGTATTCAGCCTTATCTTCTCTGTGGGGCAATAAGTTCAACGCATGAAATGGAGAGAAGAAAGCAGCTTTGTAATATTTCAAGAGCGTCTTTTGCAGGATATAATTTGTCTCTAAAATTTTCTCACTTAGTAAAAATGCTCCTAGGTTATTATTAGTTTTATTATCTTCTATTATCCAGCCACTCTGTAGAGACATTTTCATAGCAGATTTTTATTCCAGTTTGTCTGTCCCCAAGTTCTCAGGGAAGATGTTAAGCATTTCCATCTCGAGTACCCACGATGTACTTTGTAGTCTGCTTGCTTGGACACTGACCAAATACTGATTGAGGTTCTGGTGGGGTTGTCACTTGAGTGCCATGAATTTTTTGAAAAAGTTAAGTCAAGAATAATAGGCTATGAAATGTCAAATCAAAGTATGAAATGTTGCAAAATCATTACTTAAAAAAATTATTGCAATCCAGGTCAGTTTAATAAAATCCCTTTATCTAAAATGCAATTTTTGTTTTAGATTCAGTGTTTTGATTGACGTAGCTATAATTGTCTGACTGTCATCTGTAGAAATCTGCAAAAAGTAATAATTATTTGTGATGACTTGAGAAATGCTTATGCTTGGACTGTCAAGTATATAATTGCTAGTTCCCCTTTATTGTCTAATACTGAATGTTTTTAAGAAAACCATCTAGAATTTGGTGTATAGAATATAGATACACCGAGTAGGGTAATCATGGATCCAAATTGTAAAACCCAAGTATCAAAATAGTCTAAAATATGTCTGTAACTTCAAGGCTGTGTATCAAGGTTACAAGAATCTTGTTCACACTTTTTGTGTGAAAACAGGATTGGAAACATGCATGCTTGTAACCTCATACTCAAAAAAAAAACCAAACCCTTAAGCATTTGGGAAAATGTAAGTAATACTGAGAAACATTTTCTATATTAAATACTAAACACCTGGTAGACCTTGGAAGGTGTGGTTGATGGACTGCGGGAAGGAGACCTGGTAATACCTGAGAGATTTCAGTCAACTGAAATGTTAGTCCCTCTCGATGGCACATAACTAGGACCGTTAGTGCCACCTATAGTTAGTCTGTCTGACACTCTGCACTTGAAGACCTTGTTTTCCATGGATTATGAGCCTGCTGCACACACCTTCTAAACAAATACAGTGAAGAAGAATTGGGTGGGGATGAGCTCTGGTTTATGCCGGGATTAACGGTGCTACTGGATAGACCCACCCGGGTGTTCAGCAGAGATACAGCTGAGTTTGACTGCCAGCTGCTTGGACCTCAGAGAAGGGCAGCGCCGCGGCAGCTTGCGTAGTTCCAGCATTGGACAGAAACCAAACCTCCCAGCACAAGTGTGATGGAAGAATTAAAGGCAGATTGAAAGTCTTCATTAATGCAAAACTGAAGAGAAAAAGCAATTTAGCAGGGCATGGGACTGCAAACGCCATTCACGATATTTATGCTCCTTATTCCACTATAATTTGGATAACTGTTCCCTTCAGTCTGCCGTGCCCAGATGTCATGTTAGCACTCCCAGCATAGGTTGGTTATGAGCCTGGTTACAGTAATATGCAGAACTAGTAGCAGCTCCAGGCAGCACAATAGAAATAAATAAAACCTTGTCTTAGAAGTGTGGGGGATACTTCTTTGCACACTAAATCTTTATAGTGAGGCAAAATTTAATTAGTGTTCTTTTTGAGTTACACTGAGGTATTTCCATCCTTCTGTTTAAAAAGTGCTATCAGTGCAGGTACCTGTGAATTGGATTGATCTCCGCTCCTAATTTGCAGTATACAACTATATTCAGAAAAAAAACGTTAATTAAAAATGTCCTGTGTTTAAATCTGAACTTGCTGCCTGGCCATCAAGCTTGGAAAGGCCCTCGAAGATTATTTTATCCTGCTGTGCCTAAGTAACCAGCAGAAAATGCCTCCTGCCTCATTACTGTGATTTACCTTGAATAACCTTTGCATGTCGTGGGTTGATGATTGTCAGTCAGCATATACATTTCTGGTCAGTATAGTCTCCAGTGCGTTACACTCAAAGCCGCCTCCGCCCCCGCTGTAGAGAAAACATGGCCATGAGCAGAGCGTGCTGGACTCAGCTTTCCTCCCTCGTTGTTAGTTTGGGACTGACGGAGATGAGAAGCTTCTGGGATCAGAGTGTCCCCAGGCTGCTTTTTTTTTTCTTCAAATGCCGCTGAGCTTAGGAGTCTCCCGCTGCTCACGTTGGCTCCCTGTTCAACTGGGTTGCTGCATCAGAAAAGGAAGAAAAACTTTGATCTTGACATGCCCTTCTTCTCTGTCCCCTGTTACAACTTCTGCTGAAAAAAACCCATGATCAAGTGCATCTGTGGTGGTGTCAGTCCTTTCAGGGAAGAACGGATGCTTTTATCAAATGTCTTTCCAAAACCTTTAATGCGCAGCTGAAGTCCAAGTTGAACTGTCAGAAGAGAGACCCGAGCACTGGCTTTATCACCATCCCCACGCTGCCCTCAGGGTAACCTGCACACATGCTTAAAAGTGCCCTCTCCCAAAGTGGGGTGGATTTAGGCCATTACTTAGTGTGGCTTCTGGAACTGTGGGATCAGCGGGGACCTCTGGTAATGACCATGGCTGCAGCCGCGCTCCAACAGCTCCACTGTAGCCACATCTGCAGCGGCTTTGGAGGAAGACAGTCCATGGCCCTAATTGTTTGACTTGCCCTTCGCCATCCATGGATGTAAAGATACCTGTCCCTTGGGTCTTACGTCGCTGGCAGCTTGAATCTGTAGGGTGTATTTTCCTCGTTAGTTGTGAGTACATTTCCAGTGGTCGAGTGGACCTCAAGTTTCAATAAATGTAGTTTCAGTTTCGTGTAATCTTACTCTGTTCCCAGCTCCCCTCACCAGCTTCAGGAGTGAAATTATGATATTGCTTAAAGCCTTGCCTGTAACATAACACAAGGAGAAACCATAACTCAGTGTTCATATATAATTCCAAAATATCAAATTGAGAAATGCTGTTATGATTACTTCGCATGGTGCTGTAGGCGCTGGCGACCATGGAGCATGTCCTCTGGGGTTTGCAGCTTGCAAGGAAGAGTTTGGTGGCTCTGGAGGAGATCTGCTAAAGGCTCCCCAGTGTCTTACCTGACTTTTCACTGGTGCAGTGGGCGTGTGGCTTTCATGTCGCCCACTCCTCCAGCAAGAGGGCTGTTTCCATTACACCTCAAGGAGAGCCAGCAGGACGCCTTGCTTCTCTGGGGGAAGCAGGCAGGTCAGCTCTTCCGGGGTGTACTGGGTGCATTAGTCAGCTGCAGAAGAAAATGGGGTTTGGTACAGCTGGCATTGTTCTAGGACCGTCACTAAATTGGCCTTTTGTTTTTTCAATAAGCTGAAGTCAATAAGAAAAAAAATAAAGTAGAGCTTGCCAAATTATATTTCGTACCTGGCCCTTCGTCCATCAACCATACCAAATGGTACTGTAATTTATGAGAACACTGCAATACCCCTTTAGTGTTTCATTGATATTTAATACGTGTTCCGTGAGCTACCGGCCAGGCCAGAGCACGTGAAGAGCTGACCCTGGGGTGCTGGTGTATACTTAGTAAATGTAGCTGACCAAAATTTTATGCCATTTCTTCATATTTCTTCCGTATTAAAAAGAGTTTGAGAGAAGTACCACTTCGGAATACACAAGTATTATCTTTTAGGCGAATTTAATGTGGTACAATCTCATTTGCATTTGCAAATTCTAAGGTTGCATTTTCCCCCTTACTCCAAATGCCTGAAAAAATCTCATTAATGTTAATGTGCGGAGAAGAAGTGCTTAGCCTGTTGATGTAGGAATGAAATCAGGCGCAAAGCACAGCTCTACAAGATTCATCTGCAGATTAGGGTCTGAAGCAACCATGAGATTATCAAATCTCACCTTCTGTCTAACACAGGCCATAGAATCTCATCCACTTACTTCTGTATTTATCCCAAGAACAGCACCAGAAAAGCAAATACTGTGCATGAACAAATTGTAATGCAGTGGTATATTCAGGCGTTTCTTATTTTTCACACTAAAACCAGGAACAAACAGCAGCACTGTGCTATACGATATTGATGAAAATCTGCAGGAGGAGAGAGATTTCTGCATTTTATCTCTCTGGAGAGGAGAATTTGTGTGTCTGTGTGTCTGCATATGGTTTGGTTTGGTTCTTTGAACATTATTCACTGGTAACTCTAACCAGTATAGAGCTGACCATTCTGTTTCTCTCTGGGGATGGCATAAATTGAAATACAGATTTTCTTTTTTAACAGAAAAAAAGTAATTTTCTTCAAAAAAATTGTGTGGTCCTTGACAACTGCTTTCTAACATCTTATTCTGGAATCTTCCTGCCAGTCAGTTTCCCTAGGAAACATGGAGCACACTTCACATCTGGCTTCTCGTCTCTTGGACTGTAACACAAAAGTGCCCTTGAAAGGCACCTGGGAGGTATTCCGGGGGATGCCACCCATGCACAAAAGGCGAGCCAAGCCGTCTAAAGGAGCTGCACTGGGCTATTGCATGTTTTAACCATTAGCCAATGGTTTGCTGAACAAAGCGGGTAAAGAGAGGAGATGAGGAAAGTATCAAGGAATTCAGAGGAGAAGTGGTGGGTGGCACTGTATGAAATACAGAGCTCCCAAGGTTGGCACATGAATGCTGTCCTGAAGAAAAAATCCTCCTACCCAAGTCTGAGGTGCAGCAGCCCCTTGGTGTTGCCCATCCCACAAGAACATTCCTCTGCAACCCACCAGAGCTCAGAGGGAGGGAGAGTCTGCTGCTCGCATGTTGCAAAAGCCTGTGCTGCCCCTTGGGTGGGTGAAACCTGGGTTCTTAGGGTTTGTTCAGTTTCCATCTCCTTTCATAGAATCATAGGATCATAGAATCATTAAGGTTGGAAAAGATCTCTAAGACCATCAAGTCCAACCGTCAACCCATCAGCACCATGCCTACTAAACCATGTCCAGAAGT
>Ga0181612_172306_pt1 | contig 19660 bp, 11 predicted proteins | sample HoacroProtozoa21_FD_119630 | JGI IMG/M metagenome (GOLD analysis project Ga0181612, IMG submission 119630) | Hoatzin crop microbial communities from Cojedes, Venezuel. Combined Assembly of Gp0051906, Gp0051904, Gp0051908 | reverse complement strand
TCACCAGCAGGGGGTTTCAGGTACCCAGAAACACACGGCACGTCTTGTCTTGCAGCTTAATTAGAAAACAACTTCCAGTCAATCCCAGGCTGCACAGCGAAGCAGAAGAGCCAGCCATCGCTCACGTCGCACAAAGCCCACTGCTGTGACAGACCAAACAGCAAACTCTGCCTCCTGCCAGAGCAAACGATTTCCATAATGTCCCCCCAATTGCCATGATGGTTAGCTGAGGGGACCCCCTGTGGCAAACAGCCAGGCTACAGAGGGATCCTGGCAGATGATCAAGAGGCCAAAAATAGGCAGGAGAAACAAGTTACAGCAAAGTTCAAGACCGGACAGTGCAGCAGCAGGAGGCAGAAGTGGGGGAGAGTGACCTGACCCTGGGCTCCAGACAAGTAGCTCCAGCAGAGCTGGCTGCAGCCCCACAAAGATGCGTTACCCTCCTCAGCCACCTCCTCGGTCCCTCCTGGAAAATGCCATGGGCTCCTGGGCCTGCAGCCGGGTCAGCTCGGTTCCCAGCTCAGCATAGCCGGCTGCCGTCCGAGGCAGGTTCCCACTAAGATGCTGGACCAGGAACCGAAGTCCTTGAAATGTGGAGACATGCCCCCTGCTGCCCCAAGGAGCCCGAGGGACAGCTCGAGGTGACCCTGTGCAGCCACTTGTTCCATCAGGCAGGGTTGGAGCCTGAGGTGCCGAGCAGGAGGGGACACGCGCTGGACACTGTCACCACGGACCGGGCTGCAGGAGCAGGGAGCACCAGCAGGGCCGACAGGGCTCTTCCTGGGGGCACAAGACTCACTGACAGCCCTCTGCCTTCCACATCCACACCTTTGTATTTTAGATATATAAGATACCAAAACAGACAGTTTGGGATTCCCTTGGTAATCAGGGGAACCCATTAAAACATTTTATTTCTCCCTACGGGTGCAGGACTGGTGCCTGTTAGTGTTTTATATAGTCAATCGCCCCTGCCTATGTATTTTCTTTAAACTTACTCTCCTAAAAATGTCACTGCTGCTATTCTTTACCTACAGCATATACTCCAGAGGGAAACAAGCTGCTAATCCAGCTAGTAAATAGGTACATCTGTTACCCCATCTACACTGAAAGGAGCGAGGAAGCTTTTTTCAGAATGGTGATACCACCAAGCTCGCTGAAGCACTGAGCTGCTTTTCCCCAGTCACCTTGCAGCAGAGGCTCGCGCTGGAAGCTGGCTGACTTAGTGACAGGACAAGCAAGGCGAAATTTATTAACAAATGAATTCTTGCCATTACAAGCTGCTTCCACTGCACTACCAGGGTTTTCAAAGGTTCATGGCAGGATAAGCCATCTCCTTTTGTTCCCAAGAGCGCAGCTGAAGGCTTGATCTCCATGGTTGCTGAGCTCTTACTGCAGCTCCACTAGCTGTGGCAGACGCCGCGAGTTGTTTAGCTCTTCTGAAACAGAAGGGTTTGGTGCGCGGAGGGGGGCTAAGCACCCCTGTTCCCGCTGAAGGCTCAGGATGCACCCAGTAAGCTCCCACTCCTGGCACGAGGGGCAAGCAGGAGCACGTGCTCAGGGCAGCCTGTTACACGCTGTGTCCACGGACTGCGAGCATGGGGCGGCCCTGAGCGGGGAAGGGAAGTGGCCGCACCAGCCAAGAAAGGTTTCACTCCCACCCTCAGCCTGGTCCCTGCAACTCAAGGCAGCCGGGAGCGGGGAGAGCGCACCGGGTCTTGGGGCTTGGGGATGTGCCTGACCCCAGCCGCAGCCTGCACCAACCCAGAAGACAGCTGGATCAAAAAGCCAATGTGCTCGTGAAGGGCTGGACCGCCAGAAGTTCTACAGCAGCAGCAATTTCAGCCCTAAATTTAATTGGCAAGAGGAAGATTTGATAGACATCTGCCCTCAGATAGAAAGTGCTTTAGAGAGACAGCAGATTCTTCAAAGTAATTCTCCCGCATCACCTACAGTTCCTCCTTCTTATCTAAACGTGGTATTAGCAACTCAGCTATTGATGCTCCGCAGGGATTTAATTATTAGCAAGAAATTGCTGTTTGCTGCAGCCAGCAGACAGTGCTGGGTAAGGTCTTCTGGGATCCGACTCCAGGCTGCTTTATGGCTTGTCGTTAGAAGGAAATCATATGAAAATCAGTCTTCTCATACGTGAGCAGGTAAACGCAGTTGTCAAGCACAAAGTTGAAAGCTCTCTTCAGTGAAGAAGGGGTAGCGTTTTGTTGGGGTTTTTTTTTTTTCAAATGCTGATATGAACTATTAAATCAAAACCAAATCATGAAGCACATCTTCAATCTCTGGTGTCTGCCAGACTCAGACAGGCTTCTGCGGGAGGTCTGTTTGAACGAGGCTATTTTCAGCCATCCACTTGGAAAAAAGTGAGGGGAAAAAATAAAGAGAGAAATAAAGAGGATTTCGTTTCCATATAATCTAGTCCCACCACGTGATGCTGACTGATCTGCGATAACATTTCCAGAGCCCAGCAGGTGTTTGGGGCGTGACTGCAGCCACCCATCCACCACCACAACACACAACCACAAGAGCAAGCACCGAAACAGAGCTCAAAGCAAAAAGCGTGTAGGAAGTTCAGTGCGAAGGTGAATGATGAAACTGCGCAAAACTCGTGCCAAACATGATTTACAGCAGAGAAATGGAATTCTCCTTCCGGGTGAGGGCAAGTTGATTAGTCCCCGTTCCAGGGTACCTCTCCACCACGCTGACAGTCACAGGCCTGTGCATATTCAGATACACCGGGACACCGGTTGAAGACCCCAGGAACCCCAGACCAGGATACGGCTCTCAGTACACTTTGTCCACTTAATTCCTCAGGGTCATTGCTACTACATTCAGCAGAGGAAGAAGATTTTGTTCCCTATCTTCCACAGCTCCTATTGTCACAGAGAAGTTGAAAATCAGCAGAGTGACAACATGAATTTCAGCAGAACCAATTCTTTGCTGTTAAGGTAGCCCAGACACCGATAACACAGGAGAAAGTTTCAACTTGCAGTTGATACTCAAAAGCCACAGTCCCCACAACCCAAGACCTTATGGCTGTCAGATGTTTCAGAACAAGGTACTAAATATAGTCATGACCCTAAATATACCCCATGTACTGTCTGCATAGAGTAAAACACTACGCATGGACCAGCTAGAGAGATTTATTTCAGTACTGGTGTCATGTGCGCGATAAACAACACACGCGTATCCAGAACGGCTACGCTGCTATAAAGGCTGCTGTTCTGCAGACACTTGATTTCAGAGGTAAACTACAGAGAAACAGGAATTAAAGCAGCAGGGTTGCTAAGGTCTAACAAGTACAGACTAAAGGACATTGAGGAGATAACCCGGGCTCAAGTTACCAGACAGGAAAGAGGATGGATAACGAGGCCCTGCACATCCACTGGCTTCCCCCTCGGAAAAATCCAGCAAGCACCGTTTCGTTTCGTGCCGCTCCCTCCCGACTCTTCGGCAGGGCGCTTCCCAGCACGCAAGTGGAAAGGCTGGTGCAGCCGCGGGCAGGAGGCACGCTGCCCCGACGCCAGCCCGGGGAGCAGCCGCCCGGCCTCCGCCGGGGATCCTCGCACCGCGGGAGCGACTGAACCTCTCCCGGCAGGGCTTCCACACGCCTGCAACTGCTTGGTCCAAGGAGCAGCAAGTTTTTCCCACAGACTCTGGGATCGTGGCTTTATGGGTGTTAGGTCGTTTCACTCTCTGTCCAAGCCGTTTTCTAATTCTTGCAAACTCTTCCCACTTTGTTACTGAAATCGGAGCAGCCTGTTCCAGGGGAATCACACGCTCAGCAGCTCACCGAGTTTCACTGCTATAAAGGGAAAGAGCAAAACCAGATAAAAGCAACTCCTTTGCTACAGAAAATTGCACTTTGTGTACAGATATTAAATACTTCGGAGGACATCTAAGTAAGGTGGTGTGGAAAACTGACAGTTGGAAAATCACATGATAGTTTAATTATTTTTGTTTGAATCCTCAAACTGCTGTGCACTGTTCTATTTTCTGATGTGAGGAAAAAGAAAATTAAAAAAAAAAAACAAACCACCACAAACGACCCAAAAGAGCTGATGGCCTCGGCTTCTCCAAAGAAATCTGCAACAGAATGGTCTGATCAGCCTGTACAAATGCTGCTCCAGTCGCTGCTCTGACTTGCACATACAAGGACTTTAAACCTGATTGCTACTGTAACGGTGAATCATTGCGCAACCGCAGCATCGCAACCCAAGTACCATTTGCAAAGGCATCACCCTCTACCAGTTTTTCAGTTCCCTGTGAATTTTTTCACTGCTGCACCTCTAGTCCCTAGAGGTCGGCCATGAACACACCCAAGGGAATGACCTAGCTAAACATGGCTGCGTTTGTAGCACTATTATTTCCCCTTTAGTACATTTCGGAGCACAGAGAGAGCAATCAGACCTCTGGAAGATTACGTCCCAACATATCTACTATAAATATTTATCTGACTGATTTAATTTTAGCTTTACCTAGGTCTTTCAGGGACACACAGTGGGCCTTAGCTTGGGAAACCAGAGAAGCAACACAACATGACCTTCTCGTGTTCATGCCAGTTTCCCCTTACTATCGCTGGGTTAAGTTACCTGTGCGTAACGGACCCGGTACGGCCTCGCAGCGTCCCTGCTTTTCACAGAGGGAATGCCAGGGCTCACAGGCCTTGGTGGATGCTGCATTTGTTGCTGAAATTGGTGATGGAGAAAATAGCAGATTTCATCTTCTTTTCATGTCACGTAAGGCACTTAACCATGGCGATGAACAGCCTGGCACTGCCCAAATTACGATCACTCCAGAGAGGTAACTCCTTTCTGCCTAGTGCAGTACATTCACATGACAGAAAGATGCTCGTTCAGCTACTAAAAGAAAAGAAAAATAAAATCCTGGTCAGAGTAACGTCTTGGAAGTAAACTGCAAGTCAGAACAACAACATTCCTTCTGGAGCGCGAGCTGTGACTTTGGATGTCTGCAACGGTATCTGCCTATGTACTTCACACCTTGTCCTGTAGACTCCAGTCTTGCAAGCAGCTCCCTTCCCAGGCACGGTTTCTCAACAGACGCCGACTCCCGCTCCCACACCGGCTCGCCTGGCACCTCCATGAACTGGGAAGGTCTGTGGGAAGGCGGCCCAGGTTCCCAGCACCATCCTCCCTCAGACAGCCCCAGGGCAGCAGCGATTTTAACCCACCACGGCACACCAGTCGCTGGCACAGCGTGCTGCTCCACTCCACACACCACGTTGTGTCCCAGCCATTTGGTTTCAGGCAGCCTTTGGGGCTGGCAGAGCCACCCGAGCATAAAGGCTGTGGGAGAAGCCAGCAGAACCGGAGGAGAACTGCTGCTGTGACCCTCGCTCCACGCATGCTGCAGCCTGCGGAGAGGGAGACCTGGCACTGCAGGGTGGGACAAGACTGAATTGCAAAGGGGGGGAGGTTCACCAGCAGCTCCAAACTGTCTGAATGAGGAAGCAGGGCATCAGCTCCAGCCCCAGCGAACCACCATGGTTCTCCTCTAAGCTTACCCGCCTCGTTCACCACTGCCAAGGACAGATGGGTACCACAGCCGGCTTTTAGAGGGGTTTTAGAGGGGTTTTCCCAACCGCAGTACGACCACAGCTCGTACTGCTGCCCTGAGGACGCTGAGGAAGTCCAGCACTCCAATTAACAACAAATTGGCCTTAACAATTAACTGGAGTGCTTGCCACGTGACAGATATTTAAGCATCATGTCGCTGGCAGGAGGACAGATCAAGAAGGATTGTGCTAAACTGCGAAAGCAAGCAATATTTAAACAGCCTCAGATCTGCATCCCTGTGCAGCACTGCAGAACCACCACACGGCTGGAGGGAAAAAACAACAAGAAAAAACCCCAAATGAATTGCTCAGATTTGGCCATTACAGGCAATTCGTCTCGGCAGAAAATGTAAATACACGAAGGAACCTTTGCCAAACGCCAGTGCCACCTTTCCTCCTGCCCCCGGTTTCGGGGTGGAGACAGACTCCTCAGACACATGCTTGCAAGGCCAGTAATATTCTCTACCGCTTCACAGCGTTATCAGATGCCGAGGGAAGATACAGTTCACAAATGATGTTTAGTTTGGGAACAAATTTTTCTCTTTTTAAAATGATTTTTTAAAAAAATAAACTCCAATTATTTCAGTACCCCCATTCCCACCACGGCCCCACAGGTAGGGCTGTCAGCAAAGCGGCGTGAGGGAAAGGCCAGGCCATTGGAGCAGGAATAGTTTTGTCAAGTGGCTTTGGTTTGTTTTGTCAAAAGGGTTTGTTGCTAGAGAAAACATGGCACTGAGCTGCACCTTGAGTCACATTTTGGTATGCAAAATGTTCTCCCAGGCTGCAGTTCCCCCTTGCTCTCCCTCTCCAGCCAAAGTATTAAGAGCAGGCTGAATCCCACCCCACCACAAGCCAAGAGGCATGTGACGGATGGTGGTTACAGGCACTGAGGTAACATCAGGAGACATTTAGCTCTTGGCTTGTGACTTTTAAATCCTTCCTTCTCCAAAAACTTTGCTGAATTCTCAGTGCACAAGGTGGTATGAGCAGCAAAAACTGCCACAGAAACTCCCGCTGTGAGGTCCACCTAACCTAGGGATGGGCAATCACCAAGATGAAAATCCTGCCTGGTTCTGCAGCAAGGTAGAGTTCACATCTCCTCCTCACCTACACCGGGCTGCAACAACAGAACTTTTTATGGGGTTCACTAACTGAGGAACAGATCTAGGCCTCAAAATTAGTAATATTAAAAGCAAGATAGATAAAATCAGTTTTGTGTTTGCTTTAAATGCAGACCTGCTCAGCGCAGAGTCCCACGCACAGTTGCATCACCACGAGGGGAGGTTCACTCAGTTCCAGGAGCGGGGATGAGAAGCCAAGGGTGGAGCGGGAAACATTGCCACCAGAGTGCCTGCACCATGAAACTACACCCACACCAGCAAGAACAGCCCTGTCCTTCACCCCACAACTTCCCACTGAGACACCACGATGCAGCAGCAGCACTGACCGGGCTGAGGAGCGGGCTGCTTCGCAGGTCCCCAGCTGAACGAGCCCCCCAGGAGCCTTCCCAAGCCGGGCAGCGAAGCAGAGCCTTCAGACCACAGCACATCACAGACTCCTTCCAGGGAAGCTTCCTGTTCTTCCATGTGAAATAGGGGGCCATGGAAAAAAACAGCATTACGAGACATGATCCTGTCGATGGTGCCTTCCAAGCTCTGCACACCAAGAACAGCATCCTGGAGCACAGCCAGGATCACGGCTTCACGTTGGCTGCTCACCACAACCTTTCTTCATGGATCTAAGAGGACTCCACTTCTCCTTAATGACTGTTTCAAAAAGGATTCAAGAGTGGGTGCATCCAAAATACCGCAGAAACCAACATTTCCACCAGACACCCAACCAGAAGGCACCTCAACACCAAGAAAACAGTGCTGGGCTGGCAGAGCAGGGGTTAACCGGCTGCTTTGTCCACTCACCGTCCTGGGAAGAGCTGAGTTCAAATACTGCAGAGGCTGTTTGGAGAAGCTGTAGTGCTTGAGGGACAAGGTGGTGCACAACAGGCAAGGATGGGTGGGGTGACTGTGGGATGCCTGTGCAGAACAGCCTGCCTTCCAGCCCCTGGCTTGTGAAGAAACCGTATCTGCAACGCAAATTGACTGTGCACAGTCAAGTGATCATCCCAGACAGATTTGCAGGCCTGATCATCTTCCATTTCTGAAAGGGAAACTGGGATTTTCGCCACAGATGTTCATGCGGTAAAAGCACTGCCCAGCAGCCAACCACTAGAGGCGGCACAAGCCAACTATTTCAAATGCAATTCAACCAAGATTTCTTTGGGGAAAAAATCAAAACTCTTTGGGGTTTCCCTGCCAGTCCCAATGTGCTCGTCCATGTCACTGCCTACCTTTACCAAGATCAATGCCCAAGCCACCCACCAGCATCAGAAGGCGTTATGATGTTGCACATCCCCAGCAAGCCAACTCCGGCAACAGGGGAAGGGAAAAGGCTGCTTCCATGGGGAGACCATGTCAAATCGGTCAGGTGACAGGGACAACCGCAGGTGGAAGACAACAAAAGATCTTTCTTGAGTGCAGTTTTACACAGTCACCTCAGTATTTGATATATTTATCAGTATCATAAAAGGTTTATATTCGTATAATTAACTTAATTGTTAAGTGAATAACTTACCTGGCCCAGAAAACAAAAACAAACCAACAAACCCCATAAGCCCTGACACTAATATAAATGTATCACATCAGACAGCAAACAAACTTTCCGTAGAAAAATATGAGACACACAATCTCTTCACCCAAACAAAAAGACCTGCCACGCACTTTTCAACCTAAATCTCCAGATTTCTACAGCTGCTGTGGCAGGGGGCAAGAATGAATCATTAGAGTGCATGAGAACTTCTTAAACCGGTTTGTTGGTGGCAGAGCTGTGTGCAACCCTACGCTGCAGCACGGCTGGATGCCCTCTCCCCGAGCAACCAGGGGACCCACTGGCTTCTGCTTCAGGTTACCAGCAGAACCGGGGGTTGTGCAAGCCAACTTCGGGCACAGCCAGACGCGCTACCTGGAGCCACCACCCCAGGCACGTTCCAGGATCCCTTCTCCTGACACAACAGTGGCAGTGCCCAGCCAGTGGGCAAAAATCAGTGGTGACATCCCTCACAGGCACAGTCAGCGGCTCTCAGGGGCTCTCTGTGGCCTCGCTAACTGGAGGGCTCCAACAGGGAATTGTTTTAAGAGGACTTCAAGCCTTCACCAGACCTTCCAGGCTCTCCCGTCCCCACCCGTACCGTCAGTGAGGAGCACAGGAAACCTCACCAAAGGCGAGTGGAGCAGAAAAGCCCCCTCAGCAAGCTTCTGCACAGCAGCACGCCAGCCTCCAAGTGGTCAAACACATTAGGTGATAAGAAACAGCAACAGTCACTGAATAATTTATGTGATAAACTATTTCTGGAGCATTTGATCAGCTCTACTGGCTATCACTATTTTTGCTGAATCAACAGCCCCCATCAGAGCATATGCTCTAGCGAAAACAAGCAGCACTGTGACAGGTTAGGAAATACATTTACTAAATTAAACACACACCCCACCTGCTCCGTTGAGCCATAATGCAGTACATACATGGAAATCTGAGCAGCTAAATGCATATTCTTCCTGAAGTGGCTGTCTGTACATACACAATCTGTCCCTTCAGTGTTTTTCCATTAACATACCCACGTGTAGAGCTATAAATCAAAATGAAAGAGAACACAGCAGGCCAGCAGAAGAGCAAGAGAAAGAGGCCATTTTGCAAAAGGCGGTAATTAACTATTAGCAGTGAAAAGCAGTTGTGGATATAGCGATTCCGCACCTCGGCGGCCTGCAACAGAGGGCTGGGGAAGTAGAAGGAGGTTGGAGAGAAACAAGGTGTTCAGCTGCTCTTAAAAACAGGAACAAACATCACAATATTTTTTTTAAACAGATTAAAATCATTGCTAAATACACACTTCAATTCAGAACTTACCGCAAGCAGAAATACGAGAGGAGTATTGACTTCTGCAGAGAAGTCAGAAGACCCCAAGTGAAGGAGGGAATGCAGCAGTGAAGCTCAGAAAGTGCCCCAGCAAAGGACGCTCAGCACGGCTGCCCGGTACCTGCCCGAGGCCACCCAGAGCTGGTGTGGCACAACAGGCTGCCCACAGCCAACACACCAGCGGGATTTACACGAGCCATCCCTCCGCTTCACAAACTAGCATCTGGGATTTGCTGGGGTTGGAATCATCTGATTTTTACTACAAACATTCCCCAGGGACATCCCTCACTCCTACAAAACCTGAAATCCTCCCTTGCTGCCACCTTTCTCCAAACGCAGCTGTGAACCGCTCTTCTTGTTGTACAGAGTTGGCAGATTTTCTGAAAAAGAAAGAAAAACTGCCATGAGGCGCTGCAGATGAACATGATAATCTGATGAGCACTGGGATTACGAGACTTCTTTTGCTGGTGCCAGAGCACGCCTGGTACACAAGCCGCCTTCCTTGCACCCAACGCCATGGAAACACACCTGGGGGATCACCGCGGTAGATCTGGCAGCAAAAAGTCACTGCTGCACTTGTTTTCCCAAAGGTGCCTGACTTTGGAAAAGAGGAATCCCCGCATCTGCTGGGATCTTCAGCTCAAAACACGAATTCCCCTCACATTTGGTATTACTAACACACAAACTCCCAGCTACCAGCTGCATGCAGAAGGCAATCTCATTTTCTACCCGTGATCGTGCTGAGGTGCCAGTAGGGTTACAAGAACGTCCTGGACCAGCACATAATTTGGGTGGAGTGAATCAGTTCAGCAGGCAGCGGACAGCATGCGTGACGAGGCAGGAGGGCTGCCAGCTACCGAGCAGCTCCCATCCGCACAGACACACTGGCACAGCACCCACTCGCTATCTGGCAACCGCGGATTTTACTCTGCTCAACGCTGCTGTTAAACACAGGAACCATTTTAGAGCACAACAACAAAATCACACGTAACAGGTTTAACCAAAGCTGCGTATTTTTCTGCTATGGAAACCGGTCACAAGAATGAAAAAGCTGCCCAAAGACAAGAATTTCGTGTGCTGCTCTTTCCTAATCTGCCCTTCTGAAACCCTGAAACTGATGAACGGCGACACAGACCGGTTACAGCCAGCCCAAAGCCGCAACCCAAGCTTTTCACACCACAGCTCTGCCAAGGCACTATCAAGGGTCACAGCGAAGCACAAAGATATTTCACCTGCCACCTCCAAACAACCTCATGCAATGTGCAGCCTCGCTTCAGCTCCACCAAACGGACTCCCCGCAGACGGACGGACAGACAACAGACCTTTTGCTCAGAAAGCCTTAAGACACCGTTTTCCCCTCCCCCCTCCAAGAAGCAGGAATAATCCAGGAGTCCAAGCAAATGGGAGCTGGCGAGAGCTCGGTGGCCCACAACTGAATGAGAAACACCCCACTACATTTAGAAAAAAGCTCAAAAAGCAGCTACAAAAATGGCAGCCTGCCCTCGTCTACTGAGAGTAGAAAGTGTACTGGCTGCAGCTGTGGCAAGAGGTGAGCTGAGGCTCAGGAAACCTTTGGAAAACTGGAGACAGCTAAGCGGCACAATCATCACAGAGTTTACAGGTTAAAATCTGCCAGGAGGCTTACATCCAGGTAATCCTGTCTCAGAGCATGGAGGTCCACATCCAAACCTATTTTTCTACGGATCTACAGCCACTGGTGTTTCATGCTGAGCAACCCAAAAGCCAAAGCACTCAGTATTCCATACTGCAGAACTCTGGCTGTAGATGTTTGCTACTCTATGCATCTCAGCAAACGTTTGCCTGCTTGCTAAACATTTAAGCAACATCTTCAGAGGGCTGGTAAGCTGTGCTCCCCTCCATCCAACGCCAGGCCCTCCAGCTGGTCCTCCCCTGCCAGGTGACGCCACGGCCCGAAGCCCACAACCCCAGCCTCAGTGAGGCTTCACACCCAGGCTAACCCCCTGTGCTATCAACAGCCACGTGCTCGCAGGATCCTTCCCATAAACTGACTATCTCGGAGCAGAATAAAATCAGGTCTTGCCTGGAAAACACTTAACAGACTGTCACTTGTGCCACAGCCAAACACTTCACACAGAGAGAAATGCAGCCCTGTCTCGCACGAGCAGAAACACATCGCGACAGCTCAGGCGTCGAGACGGAACGGCAAGCAGATGACGGGCAGGGGCAGCCCCACACACGTTGGGACGGCGGGGATGAGGAGCCCGGCGGCAGCAGCACGGGGTCCCCTGGGGTCCGTCCCCTTCGCGCCCCGGCACGCTGCACAGCTCGGGGGAGCTGGGGGGGTGCAAGGCACAGAGTCTGTCCGTGTGTGCATGTGAAGTATCACATACTTTTGTTGTTGAATCCGAGTGATTTTTCAGCCTAAGTCACGTTATTGTGTTGTAAATGGGTTATTTTATGCAAGTTTTCAGTTATTTTACAGTCATCTTTGTTACCAGTTTTAAAATACATATATTTATATGGTTGAGAAAGAACCATCTGGAATCACGTCCTGAGAAACACATCCTTCTGGCAGACAACATGTGTACTTCTGAGTAATTAGTGTGTGTTTACAGAAAGACAGGGCATGCTTGGCTTTTTTTTTTTTATTTGTGAGCCTACTCTTCACTCATTACCACATTTTCCAACGAGCAAGAACTAACGTTCTGCTTCTCTCAGACTGCTCAGCCCCTGCACAAGGCCGAGATGCAGCACACCCCACACCCGGTGGGGCTTGGGCCCCTGTTCCCCCAACCCTGGGCACACCTTGCTGGGTGGCCCTGCTGCGGGGAGGGGGCTGCCCGCGCCCCGGCACAGTCCCTGCCGGCACTGCCGATGCCGACAGCCGCACCGTCCTCCAGCAAAGCCCCTCTGCTAGACTGAACATCTTCTAAGAGTTCTGTCATTTCTTCGCTTACAGAACAACTGATTTTTTATCTTCCTATTTATTCCATCCATTTCAGACCTCCTTTAATTTTAAAGCTTTTCAGGTTTTTGAAACACCCATACAACCCGATTTAAGAAACATCTAAAAGCCGGACTCCTTCAAGATCAAAGGCCTTCAAAAAGCCAATTTACCTAAAATTTCTAATAACTTTCAAAAGCTGTATAGTCTTTTTAAATTTTACAATTACAGTCTGCTGAAAAAAAAGCGCGTTTGTTCAGAGGTCAGGCCCGCAGCACGCAATGCATCTGTCAAACTAACCCCAGAGATCCCCAGCTCAAACATGACACCTTGTTTTTTTGACTGCATCAAAAAGCCTGAGCTCTCCTTTCTAGCTCCCCGGCGACAGCAGCGGATCTGCCAGCGCACCTTGGATGGTGCTGTGTAACAACAAAAACCTGTTTGGCCCAGGAAGGTCTAAAGAGATTTAAGAAGACCTTGTGAAAGGAAGGTTAAAAAGAACCAGGGGATAAAGATAGGCTTAAAAGAAGTTTATGAAACATGTCTCAAAATAACTTCTTCCCTTAAAAAAGCTTCCTTCCAGTTTCTCGGGGAATTGCTCTTTCTACACAGCCAAGAGTATTTCAGACGCAAACTCCTGTCACACCCAGTACTGCGTACAGAACTACGAGCTGTCCCAAGCATCCAGGTCAGCACTCCCAACCTTTTCCAACTAACAGCCTCAGTTCTTAACAGCAGTATTAGCTCTTCTGCATACCCGACATAAGCCTATTCACAGCCGGCCAGCTTTTCTTAGTTACGTGGTGTGGATCCCTTGCAAATAAGTTCAGAGACAGAAATCAGATTTAAAAACGTTGCTCTACACAGCTATGCGACTTACATGGCGGTGTAAGTATTCCCAATGAACATACTGCCGTCACAATGCATTACACATTTATATAATTCACGTGATGTAAATCCAAAATTGTCTTTAACAAATACCATCGTGTATGAAGGACATTTAAATAACTTGAAAAAGCTCAGATAATCCTGCTTACTCAAAAACTTTGCTGGCTAACTGAAGGGAAAGTAGTCCTCAAATTTAAAACCACAGGAGCAGAGGTAGTAAATAACTAAGGAAAATGGCAGCCCCAAAGCACAGTAGAGTGCCAAATTACCCAATGACTCCAGTCTTCAAACTGGCAGCGCAGCACTCACAGCACCTAGTAATGTCATGCTATGGAAGGACAACATCTTAAGACAGACAACCATCTACGTGGTGCAGCCTGCTACATGCCAGCAGCTACTCCAGATTTAGTGTCTGAGAAAGTCTGAGAGCCAGAATAATCCTATTTAGTTCCGAGAGATCAAACAGGATTTCAAAAAGGGTAACATAACCACAGATTAGTGAAAGGTTCTCAGTTTAAGCACGGTCACTTTGCAGTCATGTTTAGAAAGCATTTTCATCTATAAAGAAAGTTTTTGACAATGTCCAGAGACATTAGAATTACAGGAAAAATTATACATTCATATGTATGAATATTTATGGAAAAAACCTGAGAATGGTATTCATAAAACACCAATTCCCCCTTATCTACCCCTCATACAAATTTTGACTCACTCACTGACTCAGGAAGGTTCTCCCACAGCCATACGTACTATCAGCGAAGGGAATCATCAACAGAGCACAGCATCTCTTTCTCAGCAAAGAAAAGCCCATCAATACTCCCTAGCAATCAACTTTTCTGAACAAGGATTTATTCAGAAGGAAGAAAGAATTTAAAGATACTATCAAAATGTCAGTTGTTGAAGCAAAGTCCATGCTGATAGCATCTACAGTTAATTCACAGTGAATGATGCATGGATGCCTCTTACAACCAGGAACACAGCTATCAGCCTAACCACACCTGCAATTACAGCAATTAACAGCTCTGAAGAGCTTCCCAGAGCTTGTTGATGACAAGGACCTTAACAACAGCTTAGACATGAAACTTCCAAGTCTTTGCTCTTAATTCTTTGTGCTCTGCCACCACTATGAAAATAGCAGTATCATTCTGCTCACAACAGAAAAGCCTCCACCCAAGGCAATTGTGAATGAACGATTTCCAAAAGAAAATGCAGTCCACTTACTGGGATCACAGGAAAATACAGCTCCGTCCACTGAGCTGACTTTGTGCGGCACCAAACCACAGACATCACCTGATGGGCAGGAAAGGACCCTCCTGACGGAGATCTCTGCCATGCTCTATTCCAAAAGCAGAAATCCTGCCACCCGCCAGTGCAGATCCTGGGAAAACATTATCTAAATGGTTACAGCAGGCACAAACCTAATTATCAACCAGACAAGCACCATAAATAACCTAAAGAGATGCACAGATGTTACTTCTGTGATAAGAACAGGGACAGTTAGAGCTGCAGAAAACTCTGGGTATCATTCAGCTAATACAGGACAACTCCTGCTATCCTTTAATAGTCATTCCCCTGCCCCGTAATTTTTTCATCCCATTGCTATTAACTATATTTAAACTCAGACATGCATATTTCAATACCCATCAAACCTTTTTATTTACAGCAACATCCTATCCATCGTGTCTACAGAGTAAGGGCAGCCAGATGAAGTCAGCTAGCTGTCAAGATAAAAATCAAAAAAATATCCCACTATCCATGACTAAGCATGACTGCAAGAGAAGAAAGTGCTCTCGAGTTTAGCTGAAGATATAATGCCATATTGGAATACTTTGACTCGGTGGGTAGCAGAGCCTTAAGGGTGCTGGGCTCAGCTGGATGTCTCTTTCCTAAGCGGAAGGTTAAACCAGCTCACAGAAGCCGACTGGGCGCCAGAGCTCGCCACCTGCGTAACACTGCGCTCCTCGCTCCGGGCTCCGGTGGACTCTGCAAAACCTGCCCACCCAGCAGCTGCATTGCCGCTTGCTGGCTTGTTCCGTAAATTCTTGGAGAAGTTTCAGTACAGGCCTGAAATTAATACCGAGAGTGACCAGGCACATCCTGTAACTGGGTGCTGAAGTGAAGAACAATTTGTCTTGATAACTTTAGAGAACAGCTAGTAACAAATTCCTGTGTTTTCTACTGAAGATACTTGTTTATCTTTTTCTTCCCAAGCATGCTTTATTTGCACATCCTACTCGAGAAAAAGAAAACTATTTTTTCTCAGGGAATCTGATCCCCCTCTTCTCTGGAACAAATAAATCTCTGTTTTTACAGCAATGCCTAGTCACACAGTGACAGGTCAAGGCTGAGTTAGCGTTTTCACTGTACAACACATTCCTTCAATCTTTTACAAACCTACCATAAATACTCATGGGGGACTATAACAGGCTTTAGACACCCTCGTTAGACAAACAGATTTGTTTCCTTCAGACAGCTTTCATGTCCTAGACTGAGTGCCTATAGTTCACTGGGTTGAGGATCCTGTGTGTTTATTCTGGAAGCTGACTGTTTTATCTCCAGAATACTTTGGCTTGGGTTGGCTATCCTTCATCGTAAGCCCAGGCACTTCCAAAAGTGTCAGCCCTCCTTCAAAACCACAGGCCTGTCAAGGCAACTTGCTGACTTGAAGCTTGTTCCCCTCTGAATTGATTTCCACTCATTGTTACACACAGACCACTGCAATGTGTATCTTCGGTATATTAGACCATTTACACATAGCTGGACTGTTACAAAACTTATACGCTTTCCTGAAACCACAATTTGAAAGTTTAGCCTTCATCAGTTTAATCCTTTTTAAAACACAGGAGTTTGCTACTGGATGAATTGTCTTTACTGTAGGTACTTCCAGAGATTGATCTGTATCCTATGTTCTCCCACTAGTTTGATGTAGACAGTTGCAACATAAGAACGTGTCCCAGTCATTTTCAGAAGACTGATTTAAGAATCCAAACATATTTGGGACAAAATTTGCCGTTCTATGAAACCATGAGCTTTTTACATTAGACTACGACTGTCTATGTTCAATAAAGCACTGGTGTGAGTTCCAAGAAGAAAAGAGGAACACCATCTACATCCAAAGGCAATTCACAGAACTGTTGGGATGAATCACAAATATTTTTAGTCAGTAAGCTAACACTCCACTATTTCTGTCCTTGTTATTTAAGCCTCTTGTTTCATCATCAGACGTGAAGCTGTAAATGATGAACAATGCTTCTCAAAACGACAGTGCGTATTTTGCATTTTTTTTCCAAAGGAAGAATATTCTCATTTCCTTTCCTAATTATCAGGAAACCTGTACTGAGAGAAACAACACAGAAAATTCAATCCAAAAGACAAATTACTGATCTGACATACAACATAGTATAGCAAAGTGGGTACAGAAAAGGGATAACAACTCAAGTTGTGTCAATGTTAATATAAAATGAGGTATCCTCTAAGAAAAAAGTGAAATATCTATCTTTACTTAAAGAAGATACCTTTCAAAGTCTAAATTAACAGTTTCCCTTAAACCAACACAGATTAACTTGCGTGCAAGAATGGAGAAACCCCCTAACATTATCAGGTGTGAATCTGGAAATGCAGAAGGTGCCCAGGGTCAATTCCACATTGCACAACTGCGATTTTGGCATCTGAGCTTCTTCCAGTTATTTTTAAGAGGGAAAAACAAGGAAAGAAAAAAAGAAAAACCCCAAACAAACCAACCGTGTCTTAGCCACATCACTTTGGCTTGATCCTTCCTTACTTTCTCTGGGATATACTCCTCCCGTCACAAATACAGCATAGTCCAAGTAGCAGTTTATTTTAAGCTGAAAACAAAGACTAGGAGATAGCAAGCTCACGCAGTTTAAATACAGTTACCTCCTTCTACACCAGTACACAAACCTCAAAGCTGCAGGCAGTAAACATGATGAGAACCAACACCGGACCAACAGCTACAGCAGGATTCTAGAGCTCAAAATTACACCCCCCCAACCAAGCAACGAACATGAAATACAAGTGGCCTAAACACCTGAATGGAAGAGCTGGCACTGCTGTCACCAAAGCCTTAATGTCCACCTCCTTTACATACTGAAGAAAAAGAGTGCTTGTTCAGTAGCCATGTAAATTTTCATAGCATAAGATCAGCAATGAGTCTTTTTGTAAGAACCTGTCCTGTACAGAATGTTTATCATATGTCTTTATACTTGATGAAAAAAAACTTGAGAAAACTACCAAATTACCAGGCTAAGATTAGCACCTCACTTCCACAGCTGTATTCTGAAGTATATATATAAAAAAAGAGAGTATGTTAGTTAATACTTCCACTGTTTTATAATATTTTATTTATCTTTAATTTAAAATAAATAAGGAATACAACATGTACATGATTCCATGACTAACAACAACCTCATGAATGCTACTGCTTCCTAGAAAATTTCAACATAACCCAGAGACATGAAGTTACATTTGTTGGTAAACTGGCTCTACCACCTCCCATTTCTTCAAGACTAAGCCTTAATGAAAAAAACCCCAACCAAAAAGACCAAAACAAAAACCATTTTCTGAAGTTAAGCTTCCACTTTAATAATTGATTTCTTCCAAATAAAAATACCCCTTAAAAACAACCACCAGAAACCTCAAGAAACGAAAAGCCTTGTCAAAGGATTTTTTTTTTGTAAATAAAAAGGCTTTGTGTCAGAGAATAATTTCATCATAGATTTACTTAAGTTTATGTCATTTTCTCAACTATTTCGCATATAGGATTCCTCAGAATGCCCAGGAGTTTTAAAGCAATTAAAGATAAGCTGGTAATCAATACCAGTTTTCAGCTTTTCTGTAAGTCTGTCATGTCCAGACAAGTATTAAAAAAACCCAGCTCAAGTCAAAGGGCATCACTAGGCAACAGCAGGTATTAGTCAGGTTGCTCTCCACGAAGCACTTCCAAGTCAAGCCACAGGCAAGTTCCTGAGCGTTAGAACAGCCTACCCAAGTTTCACAGGTGTAAGAGGTTACACCTCTTTTAGCAAAAATTAAAAGAACTTTTATCAGAAACAAATGATCTGCTCAGTCGTTCCCATGGAACAATCTCCATACATTCAACAACACCCAGAGAGCTCAATCAGCAGTGTAATGCCGTTAAACAAACTGGGCTGACACCAGAGACCCCCGTGCCTACTGCTGAGAAACAGATACCCATGACTCCACACAAAAGTCACCATCGCATATTGAACACGTTCCTCAGACTGCAGCTTCACAGCAGAGCCAGGTGAAAACCTGCTGCCATACACAGGATCTGCCCTGCTCCACCTCTGCTTCCCCTCGCAGTCCCTCCAGGCACAGCCGACTTGTAAACGTGCCTGTTCAGGCAGCTACACCAGTGGAAAACTATTCACTTCGTTACGGTCAGGAGAAGTTTTCAGAAGAAAGCCAAGTCAATGTTTACCTCTGCCAAAGAGCTCACCCTTCCCTCATGTCCCCCAAGTCAGGTCCACACCAGCTCACGGAGCTGGCTCTGATGCGCACACAGCCAACACGGCAGCTCGGCAGGCACGCCTGGCAGAAAAGACAGGAACTCAGCAGAAAGCTCCTGACAGTTCAGCCAGCTGACTCGCTGAGCTGGGCTAGTTATTGCCAAACCTGCTGCCAGGAACAGAGGAGGACTGCACGGCGTGGGCAGCTGCTCCTTTCGGTGGGCACTCCCTGATCCATCAGCAGTGCTGCACCGTGAAATCCACAAGTTGCATGGACAGGGCAGAGGAAAACGGCTGGTAGGAAATGCTGCCGGGTTCAAGAAAGAAAACTCCACATCGACCACTGGAAACCAGGACACACTTGAAGGACATGCTTGAAACACCAAAACTATACAGCCAAGAAAGAGCTTTCAGTGCCTATTTCAAGGGAATGTATCCTATATCCTGCCACTCACACATGTTAATATCGGCTCTTCAAAGAGATTTTTATTTTTGCAAGTTGTTCAAATCATGCCCTTTCTGGAAGCAGTATTCTGACCAGTCAGTACAAGAGTAAACACAGTTCAATCTACCAACTCTTTCTTTTCACTTAATATTTTTAATTTTGGTAGAACAAAACAATTCCAAGTAATTCTCTGGTACTTGGAGGCTGGGAAAAGGAATAGCAAAAACTGTCTTCGAGTTAAATAAAACTAGACTCAAAGCTAGAAAAATACCGTGGATAAGACTACGTTCATTCCAGTAACTCTAATTACAAGATGACTGCTAAACCAATTTAAGCTGAGTAAACACTTTCTAAAATTCCACATT
>Ga0181612_133925_pt1 | contig 19660 bp, 12 predicted proteins | sample HoacroProtozoa21_FD_119630 | JGI IMG/M metagenome (GOLD analysis project Ga0181612, IMG submission 119630) | Hoatzin crop microbial communities from Cojedes, Venezuel. Combined Assembly of Gp0051906, Gp0051904, Gp0051908 | reverse complement strand
TATGATTTATCTACAAGAAAATCAAGTAATTGCTCCGTTCTGAAAGTAGACATTGAAGTAAAAAAAAAGAAACACCACCACCAACCACAAAAACCCCAGAACAGAAACCAGTAGTATATAGAAAGATGATTATGGAAGGAATTAGAAAATATTGGTTAGTCACCAGGGACAATTTGCTCGCAGCACATTAGGCAACTGAAAAAGCTGGAACTAAAATACTGGATTAAAACACCACTACTGAAATAAGTAATTGGAAATTTGTGAACTCACGTTGGTTTCCACAAACGCTTGTTCTGGAAGTTGGAAATATGGGGGCGGGGAGTAGGGCAATACAGAAAGGAGTTAGAAAAGCTGATCTGGAATCTCCAATAATTCATTTATGGTGTACTTAAAAATCACTTCTAATGGAAATAAAATGTAAAATACATAATACATTAGTTGTAACATTTAATTACCCTTCTTAATTAAGTTGAATAATGAAATAATCCAGTTCCTATTTAAATTCAGCATTTTGTGTTCTGAAATACGTAACACAATTAAAGAGGAAGGCGGTTTGAAACTCAGAGCTGAAAAAATTAACCCTGAAACCTGCTTCTGTAGATGCTGGGACTGCAATTCCAAAGTATTGATTAAATTTGATTTCCATGCACAGAAATTACTGTGAATTTTCACATCATACAAGGACTCAGAAAAAATTAGAAGCAAATGTCTTTATTTCTCTGATATTTATTAGGAGATGTTATTCTGAGCTAGTTCATTGCTGTTATCACTGCAGCCACAGAGGAATTTGGTGCTGCGGCAATGCACAACACAATATAATAGGATGATTATAGCAATTGCAAACATTACTTTAAATTATGCACCATTACTCATCTGAAACTGCCAAAGTCTTGAAGCCCACATACCTAAAGTCAGGTTCCTAACATCTACGTACAGATACCAAAGTCAAAACTATCTGATTACTGAAGGCATTAAACACTTACAGGTTGTACTTAAAGCAGCAGGATGGCTGGGTTTTCCCCAGCAGTTATTAAATCAATATAACACTCTGTTATCTGTCAACATTTGGAGTAGGGCAGTCTACCTGTTGGCTATCTACCTTGCCTGGGCAGAAACAGGCTGGCATGGACCACCTCCATCAGCTCCCATGGCTATGCCCGAAGCTGTCAGATTGCTTCATCAGGTGCCCAAATAACACCTAACGCAACAAGTGCTGTGATCAAAGCTGTCGAGAGACCTCAACCTGTCATTATGTCAATGGAAGGCAAATGTGAGAATATATTGCTCCCTGGGTGAGATACCTAGGAAAGCTAAAGAAAACTTCATTACTGTATTATGGCATTAGTTTTCTATCTTGTTATTCTTAGCAGCTACAGCCCACATAGAAGAGACAGACACATGATCCCTAAATAAGATTTTTCCATAAGGCATTTTCCCAAATCAAATTATTTGTCTTCCTTTATGGATTATTAGCTGTAGCAGGCTGGAAAACCAGCTTATGACAAGGTATAACTGGAGCTGGGGGTCTGATATATTATTGCAAGCCACACAAGAGAAATCTCCTTTTGAGATTTACACAGCATGGGTGAAATGCAACAATCCAATTTTTAAGAACTGTGCATGCCGAACACGTATGATCTCTATGATATTCAGAAACACCAAGAGATGCAAGTTTGCAAACAAACCTTCAAATTAATTTTTTCTTTCTCCTTACCTTCCCACCTTGAACCTCTTGTTGAACCCTTTCTCAGGAAAACCACAATTGTGTGAATTAATCTCCCCCACCCATCAGTTTATGTTTCTTCAGTGCTTCTCACTGCTACAAAAAGAAATCTCTCTTAAAACAAATTACAACAGGCCCTCCTTCAAGCCCTATTATGCTGAGCTCCACCGGCCAGTTCAGATGTTTGCCTTGCATTTCTCATTATGTTCAGCTAAAAATCATACCAGAATTCAGTCACAGAAATGTGGTTTTAAAAGGACAAGATTTTTCTTGGCAGCTCGCCACCTGATTTCTTTAGCTTTCTGTTTTCATCAGTTCTGTCCTTTGGTTCCTGTGTTTGATGTTCTGCTATACAATACCTACAAAACCAGGAAAGAATGCCTTTGCTCTCAGAAATAATACAAAATGACTAAGCACTTTGAATTTTTTTTCCCCAAGCATTTGCCTGACCTTTCGCTCTCTTCCACAGCGGCGCGACACATCCTCCATCAGTATAAAGCAACCTCATCTGAATGAGCTCGTCACAGCACTGGCAATTCCTAGCTGTAGCCCGGGTGATTTTTGACCTGAAGAGGACACATCAGTCTATGCACTCTTGTCGAGCAAATTTCCTGGTTCGTGAACTTATGCTTCCAACACCTTTCGTACATCCATCCATCTATGACATACAGCTGTACAAAACAAAGGTTTTGTGGTTTTTCGGATGGCACAAGATGAGGCGGCAGCATTTTAATAGAAGTTGGAGACCTCAAACAATATTGTAGCCCTTTACTAACTCAGATTTAGTATACTTTACAGCGTTTAAGAACATAAAACGTTCTGTGTCATGGATACAATTCAGTAAAATGAGCTTCTAGCTCCCCTTTCTTTCCTGAAAGAAGCCACCACTTCTTTTTTACTACAATTAATTTGAAAGTAAAAGGAACAGCATAGCAAGAAAAACAGTAATGCTCATTGCTAGGGTCAGAGCTTGCACACATATTTTAGTACCTTCTGAAGATTACAGAGACTGCCTTTTTATGATGTACTCAGCTGAAGAGCGTATTTCTCTTAAAATAGGCTTCCTGTGAAAAAAATAATTAGAACCCATTTTGGCAGTGGCCAAATGATGGACTTCTAACAAAACAAGATAATGTCCGCATAAGGATGAAAAATGTTGGGTTTATGCCTTCAGCTTTGCTTTAAAGCTCTGTGGCTCAGCCAGCCATCACCACACACAGCCTAAGCCAAGTGCAGAGACAGACGTAGAGATCTGCTGTGTCTGGCTTTTGGTCTCTGCCACAGGCTTGAATAGCTGAGAACTTCACAAGCCTATGCCTGCTACTCGTGTTGTGTTTTCTGGTGATGGCGGAGGGAAGGACCACTCGGATCACATCTGGCTGCTCAGGACCTCCTTTCCGAGGAGGACGGCAGAGGATGCCAGGACAGCTGCCTCACACTAGGAAGGACTCTGGTGAAAGCAGAGGGGCTTCGTTTAAACAACAGAGCTCCCCACTAAGCTTACAGCCTACGGAAACTGAGAGAAGAGATTTTCCAAACAGTTCAGTCTCAATATCTTAGCATGAAAATAGATGTGGACTTCTGAAAAACCTGAAAGTGGACTTGCTCTGGAGTCCTGCTCAGTGCTAAGAGCTAAGAGGACAGCTGGGCTCAGGACAAGGCAGTAGCTCAGCCTGCATCTGCAATGAGCAATTTATCGGTAAGTCAACAAAAAAAATACCTGAAGAGGCAATCTCAACAAGACCAATTGATTCATCCAAACAATTCATTGATTAGTCCAGGCAAAGTACTGCCATGATATTTCTGCTTTGGCAGCTGCTTCAGCATCACGATGCTATGCTGTCTACAGGTGTACTGTCCCTTACTAATCTCAGTTATTTCCCAAGAGCTCGAGTTGTCCAGCAGCAGAGCTCCCCACTCATCAGAAAGCGTTACTGCAAGTTACACACAACTTCAGCCGCACCGTGAAAATCAAACCTTTGTCCAGACAGCTTTGGTCCTACCTGTCTTGGGTTCAGGGCAAAATGAACATGGCATATAGCTGGTGCTTGCAAATTATTTTTGCACTTATTATCCAAAGCGGTTTATATTTTTGACTGGTTTGTGTTTGAAGGTGAAGGGCTAGTTCATAAGCTGCTGTTTGGGAGCAGTCCTACTTCTTCTCTCACCGTATTGTCCCTCCACACATTCCCAATGTGAAAAGCAGGCAGCAATCCTCTTTTTTACCAGCACTTTTCTGCTCAGAGGGTTTTCTGCTGGGAGTTGCTCCCTGCCCTGTTCAGCTGTAAGCGTGTCGGGAAGGAGTCATCGTGGCAGGACGACTCCAGAGCACCCCGTCTCTCATCAGACATAAATAAATACCTGTTATTTGGAATTTAAACTTCTTTCACTCCCCAAAGTGCTGTATTACAGCACTATTTATACACAACATTTATTTTACTTTTCTATTGAGAATTATTTATCGGCAATAAATCCTGTTGCGATGCCCGAGAAACCTTTGTATTTAATACGTGTGTTTTATTTTAAAGCAGAGGCACACATAAGGTCCCCGAAATGGATAGCAAAATAGCAAAATGCAATTGCTGAGTGCCCTCTAGTGATGCCAGCCGAGGACAGCTCTGCCTGCGTTCCTGGTGGCAGTGCTGGAAGACTGATAAACACACATATTTGATAAAAATATCCCCGTTTTTTCATAGATTTTATCTGCTGCGTGCATTTCATTCCCCTATTTCCTGAGAATTTCAGTTCAAAGCATTTAGAACAAGCTCAGTAAAGCCGCTCCAGTAGCACAAATCAAGAGGAAGATACAGCTTTCATCTATCTTTATTAGACTTGGGAAATCAAATATGTTACAATGCATTTTACCTTTATCCTCCATTGTTTTACAAGTCCTCTCTTTCCTGAGCTATACAAACAGATATTAAATCTTTCCTATTACTATTTCCTATTCTTCATACAGACCACAGCAGGATCTAGAGGTCCCATCGCACCAGACAGTAAAAAATGGAAGGCCCCAGCACACCTATATGTTAATTTAAAATAGAAGGAAAGCAAGTAAATTAAGAAAACACCAAAAAATAGGATGGGGGATTGAATATGAGTGTGTTTTATAAAAGACGACAGGATTAGGTGTTGTCAGGGCAGGAGTGGGGACTCCTGGTCTGGATTAATTGTTCCCTTTGGCAAGTTCCCACGGATGGCTGTGGCTGCAGCCAACCCAGCTCCCACCCCCTCCTGCCCAACAGCAGCATGCCCTGGGCCAAAGTAGACTCCTTTTTAGGGTTATGATTTGGGTTAGGGTTAAGGAAACTACACATTCTTCATAACGTCTGGATATTTGCAACTGCACAATATATGCATGAATATATGTCAAGTTATACTCTCTTCCTAACGACAGTGCATTTCTCTGTTGAGGGATTTTTCTCAATATTGAAGGATTATTCCTATTTTTTTATTCTGTTTTTGGTGGCCACATGTTTTTATACTAGCCCAGGTTTCAGGGTAAGAGTAGGGTTTGGGTTTGCTGGGAGGTTGTGAAAGCCAGAGACTGCAGATGCAGACTGACAGCAGCATTTAAGATGTCCTGGAGCAGACCCACAAGGGCTAAAGTTGGCAGCTTTGGAGTCACCATTGTGTCTTTCTGGTTGCTGGTGTATTCCCAGCAGGATGGGAGGTGCAGGTCCACTTTAGGGACTACACCATCAGTAGCTGGAAGAGGACAGTTATGGCTCTTGGCGTTTTGCAGTTTCCAGGAGCTGAGTCGGGATGGGAATGTTCCCAGCTGTCACCCTTTCCCTTCCAGCATCACTGAGCCCCACTGCTGCGATAAAATCCGAGTTAGGTTATAGTCAAAGCTGAGGCCCAAGAAAAGGTTAAGGTTAGTCCTCAGGTATGCATGCTCCAGAGGGGAACAAGGAACCACCAGAAGACTCCTGTTGAATATTCCTGTCTGTCACACAGGTTTCAGAGGACCGTTTTTCAACAGATCTGTCCATGCACTACTTGGATTCCTCCTTTCCAAAGGCCAGGCTAAAAGCAAAGAGGGAAGCAGGAGGGAATAGCTGCCGTGTGCGAACGGGGGCGAGCGCTCACCCTCAGGAAAGCCTGCCAGCTACAAACGCCAGCAGGGGAGGACCCTCCGGCAGCCACCACAGAGCCCTGGGAGACCAGGGACCAATGATGTGTGGCTGTTCCCTTGGAACCTCGCCATCCACAGCCCTCCCCAACAGCAGTGGCTAAAGGTAGTTAACAATTCCAATCTATTTCAAACACAACAAAGTGGAAATGCTGTTAAAAAATAAAAGCTTTTTTTAATTCTGGTCCAGCTCCAGCCCTGTGTTTTCCTCAAACACTCTGCCCTACGCTATACCGATACATCCATTACGATCACTCTGCTCTCTTTCTCTCTGAAACACAGTAGGATTGACCCAAAAGCTACATCATAAGTCATCAGCTACAATCAGTAAAAATTACAAGCATAAATTATCACTTTTGTGCTGTAAAAGCATAATGCTGGCTCATAGATGTTTAAAAGAAGGTGGTTCTTGTTGTATTCCCTCTCTTCTGCTTCCAGGAGGTTGTTCCCCGTGCAAAATGTCCATGATCTTACCCAGGCTTTTTATCAGGTCCAGTAATGCAGGCTCTCGGCCAAGTCTGAGACTCCTTTTGACATACCAAGAAATCACTGGATCTTAAGACAGTTTATGAATCTGTGAACTGCATTAAAAAACAAACAATTCGCAGAACACGTCTTGAGGTATGAATAATTCAGATATCACACGCTGCTTCAGAACTGAATTTTTTTGCCTCTCAAGTTCCAGCCCATTTGTGTTGGCATTACAAGATGTACTGGTTGTGAGAGAGATATGCTGACCTTGTGAGCATGATATAAAATTATTCAGAAGGGGTTGATAAGGATTCATTAATTTACCTGCATTTTACTCTGTTGACTTGCCTGTTATTTCTGGGAGGTGGAGGAGGGAACGTTTTCTTCTGATGATGGAGCATCATGTGAGCATCAAATTCTCTAATTATGGCTGCTGCATGTGACTGATCTCAGTACCATTGACTTCAAGCCTATAATTACCAGGTTTCTTTATGGATGAGTCAGTCATCTAACTGTATGATTTAATCTGATTGATCACCATGCTGTAACATTTGCAAATCCAGCACTGTAGGACAGACATGTTCATACACCCACATACCCGAGTTGTTTCTAGAGCACGCATTTTTTGAAATAGCTCTAATGGCAATATTAGTATCTATGCATCTGAAGATCCTACAGAGGCTGCTGGGGAAAAAGAAGAAGTGTAGCGATATTCTTTCCTTTATTTCAATCCACTTTTTAGATCAATGATAATTTCCCTGAATCCACATAAATTTCAGTACTGTAATAAAGATGCAAGAGGGAGGGAAAGACTTTTCTCTCCAAAATTGTTACTCCACCTTTACTGATCAGTAAAGGGTTTACTACAAAGTGGTACCGAACTATTTGCTACTCGCAGGATTGATGGGAGGCTCCAAGGCATCTGCAGGTCTTGCCTGGCATCTGGCTCATGACAAAGCAAAGCAGGAAGATGCAGCTTCATTCCAGTCCCAGACAGGGACCCTCCTGCCCACGACAGGGTTATACATTGGAAATGTTCCTTCTCCCTGGAATGGTACCAGACTCATCCCACCCACCCAGCCCAAGGAATTTTTGGCTGCCTGGGCAGTAGCAACACTGCACACGTCTGAGTCAGCGCAAAGTGACAGGCTGGAAAAATCGCTAGCAAAAACTGATGGCAGGTCTGAAATATCATTTTACTAGAGGAAGTGCTTTTGCAAATTTAAGGAGCTTGCTTTTCTTGTGACAAAGAAATGCTTGAATGATGACTATTTTTAAAAAATTTTAAGCGTATATTTACAACCTCTCACATTTTGTCACTAAACTTTCTATGTGTGAGATAGTTGTAATGATCTTTGTTACAGTGCATATTTGCTTGCCAAAGAAGCTTATTTTCCTTTTGCTGCAATGCTGACAAAAAAAGGTCTTTTAATAATAAATTGTATATCCTAAAGTGAAAGGCGTAAAGATTGTGTCAGTCTTTCAACAGCTCTTTTCATCCCTGCTCAGCAAAAGTAGAATTTGAATAGCAACTTCCACACTGAAAAGTAATTTACAGATTTTCTTCAGATGTTTTTTTGTTTTCTTTAAACACCAAGCAGATCTGTTAACAAGTCAAAAGGCTGTCATTTATTATCCTGACTATTTATTTAGATTAATTCCAGGTACACCTTATACCTTTTTCTGCACTGTAATTGATGACTGCTGAATTCAGTTTGGCCCTTACCCTTCAACCAAATATTCTCTGTATTAAATGAAAAAACAAGAAAGATTTTAGGTACCTATTTTCTGGTTATCATACAGTTTTGCTATTTCTAGTGCAGGCCAGAGCTTTTCAAAATACCAACAGAATTTTGACCACAATAAAGGAGTTACACAATCAGGGAGAAAGCTAATGAAGAGCAAGATAATGTTAATGTGAAAAGCTCATGAAAAAGCATCACATTCATTTTCTGAAGAGACACTGGCTTGTTTTAGGTGTATTAATGTAGGTAAAGCTCCTAGTGAATGCTATACCAGCTGGCCAAACTTTACTCAGTAATCACCCTGCCAAATATAATCTGCAGTCAAATAATTCACTAGGTGTGGGGGCTGACTGGAAATTCAATCTGATAATAAAACTCCACAAACCTAAAGAAAGAAAGGATGAGCTGGTAAAGTGACTTTTGAGAACTGCAGCCCACTTGAAATTACCTGGATTTTGCATGCTTTTCTCCTGTATTCCATCAATGAAGTGTGACTATACACTTATGAGGACTACTTCCATAATCAAAGCTATCTCTGTGACTGAAAACACACAATGGATTTTCTAGCACTAACTGTAATTCTAGACAGTGGGCAGACAAGAGTAGAACTGGTCTGTAAGAAGCAACAGCCAGAAATGGGCTACAGACAAGAAATTTGCCACTGAGTGCCTCATTTTAAACCCATTAAAGTTAATGGAAATACCCTCAGTATTCCAAATGAGCTTTGGATTTAATATGACACACAGAAACAACAGACAGTTTGAGGAAGTGCTTAGAACTTCCAAAAATATCTGGAAGATAAATTCTTAAGATTTCTAGAAAAGGAAGATTGCTTTCTGTGGCACACTAATTTTCATCATCTCTGTTATGCTGCAAAGTAATTGCTCTTAAAGTGCATTTACTTCTCAAATAAATAAGGAAAAACTGTTAAAGAAAAAATTCTAGTAACAAAAAAATTTTTCTTCCATGAAAAATTAAACAAAACATTTTCTAATAACAGGAACAAAATATTAATTTTGTGCGTTTCTTTGGCACATCTCTCCAGTCTACAAATGACTGAAACTTGAGCTTTGAGGTCAAACCAGAACTGAGATGGGGGGGAAAAAAAAAGGAAGCTACCAGAGGATTCACTTGGAATTTTATAAAAGTACATACCTGATATTTATGAGTTAATGAATAGACTTATCTTAGGGAAATGGATTTTTAAGGTAATGTCTAAAACATATATCCAAAACATAGCAGCATGAGAAAATGTTTGACCACTTATCCAAAGAAGTAAACAGCCCTCCAGAAACGAAGCGAGAAAAAGAAATTAAAACCTTTAGAAGTGCAGGCCTTTATTAGACCCAAGTTTCTCGCTTTCTTCTCTGTTGACACTTCCATACCCATAAGGCGAGGCGTACGCGGTGATTTATGAAATTCAGAGGAGTGGTTTTGTTTGTTCAAGGCGGTCGCTGCACAGCTGGATGTGGCAGTGCTGAGCCCACCCCAGGCCAGGAGGGAGAACCACAGACCAGCTGCAGGTGAGAACCCTCCAAGTTCCAACTGGTTCAACTTCAGCGGCCACCTATTCTACTCGAGACCTCTTTTAAATGCCAAGTAAAACAATTAGCAATGCCTAGTGCTTGTGTAATTATGATTATTTTCTTAATCTCCAGGCCAGCTCAACCATTTAATAAAACCTCTGGGTTTTTTTCCCCTCCCCTTTCTTCTTTCGGTTCAGAAGCTTTGAAGCATATTGAAAATTCAGTGCCGTCACACCGAGTTCTAAGAGAGAAACATAGAATTACTGTATTTGCCCTTTTTATTATGTTTCCTCAACTCAGTTGGCTTTTTGATCAAGATGACCATAAACACAGCATGCTCCTACAGCAGATTTGCTCCTGTAGACACACAAAGGCTGCACAGGACCAGGAAATCCTCTGAATGGAGATGTGGGAAAAGTGGGCTGGAGAAGTATGAAGAGACCAATTAAATTCCCATTCCTCCATACCACAGAAATTCAAGCAGAAAATTACGCACTCAAGCAGCAGCGAGATCCTGCCTTGGAGATGATGGTATGGGCTTTCCAATTACTGTGATTACAGAGAACCAGAGAGAAATTACCCTGTACCAATACAAGGCTGCTACTTGTAAAGGTGAAAATAGAAGATAGTAACAAATTGTAAAACTTAAGCTACACTGATGTTCTTCCCATCATTATTAGATTCCTTACTATTTATCCAAAACCAGATTTGAAATAGTGACTGAGTGCACACATTTCACTGCTTAGATTACATTCGTATGTAATTATAAAATAAAATATAATGGCTATATGGTAGTCAGAAAGTTAAATCTGTGAATAATGCACTGAATATATCATTAAGAAGCAATAATCAAACCTGATTTTATTCAATTTGAAATATTTCATTCCCATATGATGTTTGACTGGAACAGAACAAACCACTAATTCTAAAATGAATAATGCGTTTGTATGTCACTGCTTAGTACCTTCTTGGTATGTGTGTTTTCTACAGTTGTTACTTGTAGCTCAGTAAATTATTAGTAAACCTTAAAGGTACCAGAGGTCTGATGTAAATCTGATCTTCTATCTGGAGATAGTGGATCTCTAAGAGAACAGCTTAATTCTTCATATGTCTTCTCTAATGAGTCCAGACAGCAAAAGGTGAATCAATATGCCAGATTAAAGCTCACTAGGGAACTAATAAAATTAAAAATTCACTGTTTAAAACCCAGCTGACCAAAATTAACCTTCCTTCTAGGAAACTGCACCAAACAAGGAGATTTAACCTTGTCTTAGAAGCTATAAACCAACATCTAATTTTACATTAATCAGGCTAAAACTGTGTATCTATTTCCTGTTCTACACATTAAGAACATCATCACAAAATACACAAATATTTTATCTGACTAGTTAAGAGCTGGGCTACACAAGAGTTGCACAGCTCCATCCAAGCGTTAATAAATGGAATAAAAAAAAATCACACCCAAAACCACCCCAACAATGAAGAACTCTGCAAAAACCTCACTGTACTCATACTCACACAAGGTAGAATTTAAGTCTTTCACTGTGCAACATGGCTGGTGATGACACCTGCAAGGAATTATGTGCCTGATGCCCTGGGTAGAGAAGTGCAGCATGGTAACAGCAGTTTTCCAGATACACCTTTATTATAAGGACTTCAGTAAGGCAAGGATTATGTGGATCAAAAATACAAGGAGAACATACCTCAACCAAAACTGTAAGTTGGACATGACCTTCAACTTCAAAGGCGCCTTGTAAGCAGCAGAGACCTGGCACCACCACATTCCTTGTGCCTCCTCCTGCCTACAAGGGAAACTCCTTCTGCCTTGGGATGGTCAAGGTCTGAGCCATGCTCCTCCCACCAGGATTTGCCACCAGGCTATAACACATCAGCCGCCTTCTCTTCCTAACATTTTTCTCCCTTTCAGCTCACGTGGGGTTACCATCTTACCCCAAAAAAGGTTAACAGGTCCCCGAGGTTCACCCTAAGCTTAAATTGGCAGAACTTTTTCCACTTACACAAATGCATCTCTATCCCAGATGCACCGAGATTAATACAGAAATTTTACTGGAAATAAAGGTTTACAATCCCTTAGTAAGCATTTATTTTGGGGTTGTTTTGAGGGGAACCTAGCTAAAGAATTCCCATCATACCTCAACTAAAACCAAACAAATATCAGAACAATATAGGAGTTTATTAATAAAGTATTTGAATGGTCACTGTTTTCTAGCCTGAAAATGTAGGAACTTTGCCGTAAATGCTTTCAGGAAGCTTTCGTATGCCCACAATACGATGCTGAGTATGTGATGAGGAAACTATCCCTCCTGCATAACATGTTTAGTGGTTGAGGTAGATCTGAAGCACATGTGATGGAGAAGAAAGTTAAAATTTAAATAGCTTGGCAGTACAAAAACAAATATAATTACTGGCTATGTATAGCAGTGGCATCAGAGAAAATAAAAAGACATATAAACAGCCTTGTTCTAGGCAACACGCACAGTTACCATCTGATTGTAAAAAATACGACGCTGCTCTCAAGGTCTTTAATGTTACAGAGTCCACCTCTCAACAAAAGCCTATGCTCAGTTAATTAAGTGTTCTCCCTGCCTTAAGAAAGATGTCTTCTTCCTTTTCCACCTTTCAGCACAAGATACAACATCCAAGAATGGCTTACAGTCTAAGAAAGATTTTGTACAATTCTGGAAGTCAGTCTAATTTTCACTATTCAGGTGAATGCATGAAGAAAGGGGCTGTGAATTTAGCACAAAGCAAAACTCAATAAAATTACACATTCAAACATTTTGCATCTAAACCAAGTCATTAATGTGCAGTACAAAGTAACTTCTCAAGTAAAGTATGAAACAATTTGATTCTACCTTTACTTTTCTTAACGAGGACAAAAAGCATAGTATTTCTTAGATCTGGTCAGCAACGCATGGCAAGAGCCAGAGGAAGGTAAAGTAACAAATCCTTGGTCCTGAGAAAGATCTATATTCAAGTAACATCACCCAACAGTGCAATCACAGCATGTTCAATCTTCCTCTCTTAACTACTTCACAAGCTGCAGATCAAAGGACAGTTGTTTGTCACACAGACACACAAGCAGAGATTCCTACCTCCCAAATTCTGGCCACAATGATGCACAGGAGACAAAACACACTCCGTTCCCCCTGAGTTCACAGAAAAAGGAAGGGACATTCCTCTAAGAGCAATTCAAAATGCAAATCTAAGATAGGTGCTCCAGGTTTCTCATCCCACCAGTTACAAAGGGTTACTTTCTATAATGACTCTTTGGGAGCTTTAGGTGTGACTGTAAAGCCAGTCTACAAATAGGAAGTCGAGATACTCCCCTGTTATTTAAGCTTGTTGCACTGGCATTTCCAGGTGTTACAGATTAGTGAAGACAGCACTGTGGAACCAGTTTAACAGTCAGCTGAAAACAATGGGGATTGAAAGATTAAGCAGCAAAGAATAGACCTGTTAACATCATATGGGATGGATCAAGACAAGGGCCGTTGCGTTGATACCCCAGGCTCCAATCTAGTTAGAATAAACCCCATTTCTAAACAGTAGAAATAAAGCTTTTTCTGTTTCATTGCTGGACACTGAAATTACCCCACAGGCAAGCATTGATATGACACAGAGTTCTGAAACCCTGAACGTCAGGAATCCGGTGTGGGACATACCGACCCCACTTTGTCACAGCAGGAGAAGGAGATGACTGGGACCCAGGTTGCAGCTGTTTCACAGCGCTTTTCAGGATGGATGCTCTAAAACTGCGCACAATGCTGGACTCTCTTCTCCTGGCTCACCTTCCCTAGGCACAATGGGGGTTACCAAGAGCCCTTCCCAAATGCTCATCATCTAATTAAGCACTGCCAGCTGAACCAAGGACCACAGTAATCTGGATTTGAAGGACATTTCAGGGATTTTTTAAATAAATTGTGCCCATTTTTTTTAATAACAAATCAAATTCTCATATCAAAAGTTGCCTAAAAATGTCATCAGTATTAAGGAAATATGTTTGTCCTGTTTTTATGTACCCCTTTGGACTGCAGACAGTTCAAAACAATCAGTTCTGGTTTTAAATACTATAGGAAGTGAGATGTTTGCTTCCAAGTTGGATAAACATGAGTCATAAAAAACCCCACAAAGTTTTGACAGCTTTACTGCAAAGAAAAATTTACATTTCACAGTCACAGTCATGCATTGCCCAATGTCTATTAAGAGAACTCATCAAAAATACAGATATAAAACATACACCTTACTTTTGTCTCAGTACGTTGCACGATTTTTATCTCCTATCCATAAATAATGGAAGCATCAGCACATTTGTCTGTGCACAATAACAAATCCCATCCTCTTGGTAATTGTAAACACACTGAAGCTTGTTATTGACCTTGTATAAAATACTGACACAGGAAAATAGGAAAAAAAGAGAAACAGATTTTACCCCCCCCAACCATTACAACCAAAGCCTACCATGAACTAAAATACAGCTGAATTTATAATCTGTGATGTGGAAGGAATGAACCGTCATAAAAAACGGGCTGCAAAATAAAGTGCGGAGCAAATATAAAATCCAAATTTAATATAGTAAGGTGTATCCATCCACATAATGACAATTTACATGCATATTTTATTTGATTTAATCAGTCTCAGTTTTAAATCTTAAAATACTGGTCACTGTAATGAAGCAGAATTTATTATCAATCTGTACAACCAGCAGTGCTGATTTTCATAAGTAATCCATTAATATACTTTTGGACATTTGAATGGCTAAATTCATTAGACACTCAGCTCTCACTGACTGCTTGTCTACCTCCTTTATGTCCCTTTGAAATTCCCGATGTTAGTGCAACCCTGCCAGTACAAAATAAATTATTCATCTGATTGAGTAAGTACATTTCCTGAAATGTTCTTCAACTTGAGTCGATGTTGGAAAATATATTTTTCTCTAATGATAATACAGCCATAACATTTTGACATAAAGTATCCTTTCCCACATTATCAGTTCTCAAGGACCATAAAGGATTGTGCTTATGTGCTCTATTCAAAGTGCTCCAAGTGAAACAATTCTTCCAACACGACTCGAAGAGGTAACAAAGCGCTATGTCAGACCCAAGGACGTATCAGTTTAAAAGGACCACAAAACTTTGTGTACAGAAATATTGTGTTTGATGGGCCAGAAGGGATAAATTGAGGGGTCTGGACCATCATAGATCGTAATAGGAGATATACAACTTTCAGTAGCAGTAGATGCATGTGAGGCATAGTTTAATGTCTATTACAACACTTTCTTTTTCATGCTCGTAACTTTCCAGAGAGATTTTCCATGCCTGGTGTTGCTGCAAAGGCAAATCCATTTATGAAAGATCTGTATCAGAATCTATTCATCCACTCAAGATATTGTTCTGTAGAGCTTCGTATTATGAGAGAGGGAGATATATAGTGTGTATATATATATATACACAGGCCCCGTTACCATATCCCCTTTTCCCAACACAAAAGCATTTAGTTTTATTAGAAACTAGACATTTGGACTCTAAAAGGAGATTTCTTATCAGATTCATAAAAGACTTTTTAAAAAAAGTTAAGTTTTGTCTGCAAAGCCACATTAGAGAATTGTCATTAATAGGTACCTCGTAGTGCAAAAGAAAACCAGAATACCCCCCAAATAAAAAACTTTATTGAAGGAGTTAGTCTGAAAAAAAATGCTGATACAAAGTGTGTGCCAAATTTCTTTTAAAAAGATCATATCTCATGTACATGCAGTTTATATCTGTACAACTGCTTCTGTCAAGGAGAGCACGTTGTTTATGTTCCAGCTGAGGGAGCATCCAGGCAATGTGGAGGGGCAACATTCAGGTCCCAGCTTTGAGTCAGGTGAGGATGCAAAATGGCTTCAATGGGAGAATTTGTAGTTATATCAGATGACTCCTTTCACACTTTCTGTCCTGAAAATACTAATGCCATTGATCTCATTCCACGTCACCGTACAACAAAAATGATCCTAGGGCTGGAACACCTGTCCTGTGAGGACAGGCTGAGACAGTTGGGGTGGTTCAGCCCGGAGAAGAGAAGGCTCTGCTTAGAGCAGTCTGCCAGTACCCGAAGGGGCCTACAGGAGGGATGAGAAGGACCTTTCACAAGGGTGTGTAGTGATGGGACAAGAGGCAATGGCTGTAAACTAAAAGAGGGCAGATTTAGCTTAGATGTTAGGAAGAAATTCTTCCTCGTGAGGGAGATGAAACACCGGCCCAGGTTGCCCAGAGAAGCTGTGGCTGCCCCCTCCCTGGCAGTGCTCAAGGCTAAGTTGGATGGGGCTTTGAGCAGCCTGGGCTGGTAGAAGGTGTCCGTGGCTGTGGCAGGGAGATTGGAACCAGTTGATCTGTAAGGCCCCTTCCAACCCAAACCATGCTATGATTCTATCATCCACATGTGAAATGTTCAAATATTTCTGTAAAACTCTTGTTTTCCAGCCAGAAAACAATCAGTAGTGATCATATTATCTTTAATGCTGTTCCTTTTTATAGACTGTTAAAACTTAGAAAGTGTACTTATGTGCTCAGCATCTTGTAAAATCGCTAATAAGGGGCAATTACAGTTATTAATACTTTGCCTGTAACTGAGAAAGCATATCTTTTTTGTTAGACAAAGTAGTTTGTCAGAGAAAATTAGTGAAACAACAAGCCAATTTCCTATCATAATAAGGCAATTTCAAAGGAGCTGTCTTCAGATAATTCAGGGCTCAGTTTGACGAGCAGCAAACACTGCCCAGCCCGTCTGCAGACTTCCCTGCAGTCATGTACTGTGCAGCTCAGGGGACCAGGAGACCCGGCCCCAGGTTTTGGACCAACTCACCCGAGTGCCTCTTCAGTACTCTTCACTAGCAAGAAGAATATTTGGCTTGTGATTTTTTTTTTTTACAATCACTACATGTTGCACTAACCATTGTATTTTATGTTCCCCAGTATTTCACTGCGAAGTGGCTAAATCTTTCCCCGGTGTCAGAGTTCTTCAAGGGGGATTAAATGAAAACATGCACATGTCTTCTAATTGCTGCTTGAGACACTTGTGTATTGTTTTTCAGTGATCATTAATGGGCACTCTGGACCAGAATGATGCATTTTTAATGTACCAGGTAGACTACCCAACAGTACAAAGAGGAGCCCTTCTGAGGCAGGAAGATAGGTGTGTATGTCCCCAGGGCGATGAGGCTGCTAACTGCAGAATTAGAGTCTAAGCAAGTGGAGAAGAAACAATAAACATCAGCAATGGGGTTTATCAGCATGCTCCAAGGGTCCTCACACCAAATTTCTGTAATGCCACTTCCTCTTGCAGATAGACATCCTTGAATCTCAGCATCACGATTTCTAACTCCCAGCAAAAACAAAAGCCAATGTCAGTATACTATAGCTGAAAAATTAAACCTTATAAATTTACTTTCATACATGGGTTTGCAGTGAAATAAAAGTGGCATTTGTAATACTCAAATATTTAAGAATTTGTTAACAACTTTAGTTTTAAAAGAACAGCTTGACTTTAACAAAGTCTAAGGCATACTTTAAATTTATACCCAGGATGGGCTGAGTCATAAGGCAGAGATGCGGGAGTCTTTATAGGGAGCCAGAAAAAGGGAGACAATCATGGGTTTGGCAGCTCTCGTTACTACCTTAAAATATTCTAGGGTTTTAATATGTCTTTTTATGCTGTAATGACTGAAGAATGAAGTTTGGACTGTGAGGTTCACCTTTTCTTCAAAGCATACACCTCACCTTTAAATTATTCCCCATCTGGGATATCATCACGGAAACTAAGTATCACAAATGGGGATCGGGCTTTCAGGTAGAAAATTGAGAACAATAAAACAGAAAAACCCCTGTATTTCTCCACACATCTTGAAACTGATAGCATACATGAAGGGAATAAATCTTACAAAGATATTCACAGATGTGTTTTTAAATATATGGTTTTGAAATTTTCTAGGAGATACCAGCTCCTATTTAGATAATCAGTTCAAAAGAAATAGTCTATCTTTACTTTTATGCATCCATAAATTTCCTTCCACTAAATGCTCAGTGAAGTATCATACAGTAAACTGTGAAAAACAGAACCATAAAGCTAAAAGGTAAACATGGGAAGAATGTACAAGCTTTTTGAAGAGATACATTAAAATGAAAATCTGCATCTATTTTTGTCTAATAAGTGTATTTATTTTTGTACAGTACAGGATGTAAAAACCAGCCAGGATACTCATACACAATTTCTGGACATTAAAAAAAAAATGCAAGAGTCCAATCTCCAATGTTTTTTAGGGAATCCTGATAAGTAACAAATGGAACAGCTTACTAGATTGAAAATAGGTTGGTTTAGTCGTTTAAAAGTTTACCAAATTTACACATTTATAAATCGAGCCTCATGTGGTTTTTCTCTTTGTATACCCATTGCTATAACTCCAGACCTATTAGGAAACTTTCTTTACGGACAGCACAATTGTTGGTTAGACTCAAAGCAGATTGAATCAGGTTAAGAAAAAAAGGCAAACCTGAAATGGTAAAAACAAGTAAGGATTTTATTCTTGTTAGCTGGAAGGAAAAAGGGAGGAACAAGAGGTTACCTCTGGCAATAAGTATAATTTGCTGTCTCTTACTTGCTTGTATCTCCAATTCAAATCAGTCAGCGCTAAGCAAGGAAAACGTCACCCACTGCGTTTCAGTGGTTTACCCAGAAGCTGTAGCTTTGCCCACAGCAGGGCCGTTTTGGGAAGCCGGGAGGCTGCCACCTTTCCCAGGCCTCTGCGGCAGACGGAATCACGCAAAAGCCATTTCAAGTTGTTTGCAGGAACTGCAGAATTCAGAGCAATGGTTCTGAACTACCACAGAAATGATACAAACTCCTCCGTGTGTGCACAGCAAATCCACTTTGAAAAGCATCATCTTGTCCATCAGCATCAGCCGTGCCCTGGCAGCGAAGTGCTGGGGGTCCTCTCCAGCAGGGATAAGGCTGGCGGAGCAGGAGATGGAGGTTGAGCAGCCCGGCAGCAGGTTTTGGACACTTCTGGTTTATCACATTCTTACACTACATTGCACATCTAACCTACGCAGAGCAGCCTCATCGATAGCAGAGGAAGTGGCTTTTAACCTTCAAAAACCCTCAGACCTCTACACTGTTATGGGAAAATGCCACAACCATGATGATGTGAAACCACAAAGTAGATATACACGAGGCATAAACTTTGTGACCTATGTGCAGTGTAAGTATGCATACTGCTGCTAACAGTATGTGCAAAGTCCTAGCCATTCATTAGTTTTATTAAAATATATGAAAGCAACCCTTAAAAATCAAGCCCACAGTTTTGGTGTTAAGGATGTGTAAGGACTTGCTGTCCTCAGGAAAGGCTTGACTTAGTATCAACTGCAGAAACATGGCAAAATTCATGGGCAGCTATGGAGTTCTATTTAGGTTAATTCTGGGACTCCTTCCCACTAATTGCTCAGCAGGAGGAACCATAATTGTGTGAGCTGCAATATACAGGGCACAGAAAAAGCAATGCAAATTTGTCACACCAATGAAAAGGCTGAGAAAGTTATATTTTATATAAATTAATTTGATCCAAGCACTAAATGATATAGTAATTGCTCTCTGGCATAACTTTCCAATAACTACAGGAACAAAGTAAAGATTTCCAGTAAGTACATATGAGAAATACATTTTTTACAGTTTTATTTTCATAAGTTTAAATTTCTAGACAATCACAAATCCGACATAACTTTCCTTTTTGTAAAACAAAGAGAGTAGAAAATTCCTAGACCTTTTCCATTAAAAACTGCTTCCAAGTATAAAATAATGGGGCTATTTTCTTCTTTCCTTTTTGTGCCAGGCTGACCCTGGCTGCAGGGCAGGTGCCCACCCAGCCACTTGGTCACTGCGCTCCACAGCTGGACAGGGGAGAGAAAATCTAACGAAAGGCTGGTGGGTCAAGATCAGGACCGGGAGAGATCACTCGCCAGTTACCATCATGGGCAAAACAGATTCGACTTAGGGAAATTAGTTTCTT
>Ga0181612_101097_pt1 | contig 19660 bp, 14 predicted proteins | sample HoacroProtozoa21_FD_119630 | JGI IMG/M metagenome (GOLD analysis project Ga0181612, IMG submission 119630) | Hoatzin crop microbial communities from Cojedes, Venezuel. Combined Assembly of Gp0051906, Gp0051904, Gp0051908 | reverse complement strand
CTCAGGAATAGCACGCAGTGATCAGTCAGGGCACCCAGCAGGCAGGGAGGCTTCTGTTATACCTGGACAGTATGCTGCATCTTGGGATTTTTGTAGTGGAAGACGCTAAAGCTAAGTGGTTCCTTTGGTATTACTTCAACAAGCATGAGATTCCCACACTGTAACAAGGAGAGGCAACGATGTGAGTCACAGAGGAGTTTCGGGGAGACCCAGAGTCAGCACATGACCACCAGCTCTCCAACATACCAGTATGTGAGCTTTATATGCAAACATCTCATCTCTCTTTTTTGTAATTAGCAGCAGCTTGTCGAACAGGAACAACGTGCGCTCATTTTTGGCTCGCTGAATGCGAAATGTTCCTTCTAACACCAGCTCCCCGTAACTCGTGAGGTCTGGTCCTTTCCAGTTAGTGAGCAAACTCTGTATCTCCTGCAACAGACCAAAGAAGAACAACCAACATTTATTTCAGAGGTCTTATTTAAATGACTCAAACGAAAACTGCTGAGGCCACTCCCACTCTCCTATACGAAGTTCAGCATCTGACAGCGTAAAGTCACCATACACTGGTATAGAGGTTGCTAGGTTATGTGCAACATTGCAGCCAGGTGCTTGGAGGGCTATTGCTAACCCCAGACTAAAACATGCCCTCCTGGGTACTGGTTACCTCTGCGTGGACCCAGTGAAAAGCCCTGAGCTCCACAGGGTAGCCTCCAGTGAAAGAGCACAACCCCATCTCCCCATGCTCGCAGGGAATGGCCTGTAGCCCAGTCATCGGTCTGTCTCATGCCTGCTCCCCTCCCCCTCTATGCCCCTAACCAATCTCTCTTAACTTTTCTCTCGATCTGTGTATCCTCCAGAAGCTGTGTGGTCCCCCACTGAGTCAATTATAATGCCGTCTCTACGTCCTGTAGGCCCACCGCAGAAGACACCTCTGTGAGGTGTCCAGATTGAAGAGATGTTTCTCAGAAGACGAGAGAACCAGAAGTGATTTGGATCATTTGAAGAAGCCAAGATTTATTTTAATTTTTAATGATTTGTTTACATACCATAGATATTTCTCACGTTATTTATTACTTAACAAAATAAATACAAGGCTGGAGAAACACCCAAGAACATGTTCGCAAGTCAGTGTTGCTTAGCTATGACTATTACCGTTTCCTTCAGTTGCTTGTTTTTTCTGTCAGTGGCAACAATGTAACACTTCAGAATGGTACAGCAAATTGTAAGAGCAGACTAAATCTTAAGTAGGGAGATCTTCAAAAACGTCCCTTGGACTTTAAACCTGGCAGCATTAGCAAAGCAGGGACAGATTTCCTCACCCTAGGCCGGTCTCTCTAGGTCATTAAACTTTAATTCAGCGTTCAGCTAGAAAACAGCTCAGTATATTTGATGCACAAGTGCAGCCTAGAGCACTCAAAGGAAGAAAACCCAAAAGCAGTACACTTTGGACTATACACAAGACTCTTACAAAAAAAAAATTAAACATAACAAATGAAAAAAACTGCATTTTTTCAGGTCTCTCTAGGAACTTGTAAATAAGTCAGGGTACAGCAGAGGGATCACGTCCACCACTGTTGAGGGTGATTTTGCACAGGAACTTGCAGTATTACAGACTGAATGGCAGTGTGACAGCCCACAGAAGACCTATCCTTATGGCTGCAGAAACAGATTTTACTTTTTAAAAAGGTCAGTATGAACAAAACCATTTTCCACAACCTCATACATTTGCCAGCTGAGCTCTATAAATTAATAATAAAAAAATTTTTAAAACCCCCACAACCACTTTTTGAAAAGCATTTAACCTTCTTTATTGCCAAACGTTACTGGTTATCATTACTCAGATTTATAATAAACTGTTGGTTAAGTCATTAGCATGCATTTCCAGCAATGCGTGGCAAAGGTTACACTGCTGCAGGCAAGACATTATCAAATGTAATGCTGTTTTTCCTACAAAAAAAAAAAAAAAAAAACAAAAACCCCACAAAAATGAGGTCCAGTAAGTACCATTTATGTTAAAAAGGAAAAAAGGGACAAAGAATAAAGACAGATTTCTGGAATGGTATAGCCTATTGCTCCCGTTTCTAAACTAAAAAGATCCCCCCAGTTTTCTTAAAGCAATATAAATACTGCTGATGAAAATGTAATGTAAAATCATGATTCACTGGGAAGTTTGAAACAGAATGACCATTCTGTAAAACACCTACAAAACAGTTTGCTTTTAATGCCAGAAGTTACTCCGGGTGTAGCTTTTGTTTTCTGCTCAAAAATTCTTAACTCGAAGCAAAGTTAACCTTTTTCTAACTATTATTTTTAGGTTTCTACTTTTCCCAAAGCAGCTGATAATGAGTCTTCAAAAGCCCAAGAGGAAAGTATTTAAACAAGAAGCAGCACAAGAAACACCTCAAAACAAAATTAATCAGCACAAAGGGGAGAAATCGGAAACCACAGGATTTCTGAACAAAGCCATGCCCTAGGGTTGTACAGCAGTGCTGTACAATTGAGGGAAAGGAAGAAAGAAAAGTTATCTAAAGTTCCGTATTACTGCAAAATAAATGTTTTACGGGATGTCGTTTTTAGTGCAGAGATGTCTGAGATTTTCCTGCAGCAGCTATGACCATGGTCTCTAAGCTCAAACAGCCACAGGCATACTTCACAGGAGTCTAAATTGTGACTGACAAAGATTAAAAGAAAAGATAAACTAAAACATGTTAATGGCATGTATAATGACAAAAACAGCTCAAACACCCATCAAATCTCTGAGAACTCACTTGGAGCCTGATGGCATGTTCATGTTTCCTCTTCATGTCATTTATATGCCACGCCACTCTCTGCATCGTATCTATGGCATCCAGCACCACATCATAGCCCTCAGTGTCCTTGTCAAGGTGGTTTTCTATTTCCTAAGATGGAGGGAGGGGAAAAATAGTCCTGTTATTTCTAAATTAATTTTCCCAGCCAGATGCAATTCTATGTTTTTATCTGCACTATTTTGTCTTTGCATTGCGATCACTCAAATGCAATGTTCCTGCTTTTGTTACTACTGCGTGTTGCTATCAGTTTGATTAACACGAAATGACTAACAAAGCCAAGCCTTTACGGCCAGTTTAGCAACCACTATACTTGCAGCAGCTAATGCGAGCAGAGAGGCACAGAAAGAGAGTGCAGCACGCTGACAGGAGACCTTTTCAGACAGGGTTTAATGGCTTTCTTAAATCACAGAACACATCTACACACTTACAAAACCCTGATGGAATTACACTAGGCATTACTTTACAGTTGGAGAGCAGAAAAGCACCACACATTTCAAAGAAGAATCAGTGTCTTTACACTTCACTAGAACATGACTGTCTAATAGGAAACATATGTGGAAAACGTTAACAATAAAGCAGGAATTTCCGAAACTTGCTTAACTCAATTCACCGAATATGGAAAGAGTTCCCACTTCCTCAGCCATTCCTCTCCACAAAATTCTTACCAATCAGAGTGTTTACATGTATTTAGTACTTCCTTCAACCACCCCCAGCATTGCAACATGTGGAAAAATGCTGGGTTTCATTGGAACAATAACTCTGTGTACAAAAGTGTTTAATCATGACAAGAATCTTCCAAACAAATTCAGAATTACAGACCAGTTGTTTTTTCATTTAAAAAAAGCTAATTATTTGGATGCACAGACTGATTCAACATGTCTAAAACAATTACCATCAATTCCCCACTCCAACAATACGCACATGCTGTGAAGTGACAGAGTCTTCATATTTAGAAATCAAACACCCCCTAAAGAGAGGGCACCAAAAGAAAGCCAGAACCTTTCTAACCATCAAGCCTTGTACTAGAGGCAGGAACTCTGACATGCAGCAGCCCTAAACAAAATACATTTCTCATGGGTGCTTACGTGCAAAAGCAGGTGGTACTTGAGGATGCGCTGGACAGGTTTCAGGAGATAGGAGCCCAGGGGCAGAGAATGCTGCAGTGCTTCTTGCCGCTCTCTGAAGAACTTGGCCAGCGTCTTGTTCCTCATGCACTCTGTCAACACAGCCACCGACCTGGAAACATTAATACATAACTTTAAAACATACTATCTCCATAAGTCTGTAGGTAAAGTCAAGAGTTTTCTTTCTTCCCCTGTAAAAGGGGGCAGCAGGTTCCTAATGCACTCACTGCTGGGTTTTGTTGTTTTGTTTTTTTTAAGTTACGTTGTGAATTCAGTTATATTTTCCTTTGACATGCAACCTTTCTCTTTTACTGGGAATCACACATTTGGAGCAACACAGAATAAGATCATCATTTTCTACAGGATGCTAATAGCAAGGTAAGGCGAGAAGTATCAAAATAAAACTTCAGATGAGTTAGGTTTTTTTAAATTTATTTTAAGTTAAGAAAAAAAAAGGTAGACTCCTTGATTCTCCCCACAATTTGGAGGGGAAAAGGGCACTTTTTCTTGTACAGACTGTAACTTGCATTACATAAACAGGCAAAGGGACAAACGAAAAGAAGGAACCCAGTATTCCTACCTTGGGTAGTTGGTGCAGTACTGTGTATATATGTGGAAATCTTCACTCTGCATGGGGAGGAAAGGTTTACATACATTCAGGTTTTGTCAAACCAGTAGCTAGCACATGCGCAAGATAAAGATTATGACATCAAGACAACACCTCCTCCAGTCCCTGATCGATGCATTCACTGTGATAGTCCTAACACTGCCATAGACCCCCTAACCGAATTTCATTTTTCTTATTTTGGAGATCTTTCCTTTACTTGAAGGAAAAAAGAAGAAAACCTACACAGAGATAAAGCAATCAGCTTTGTAACAGAGCCTCCAAGGTCCTTTATGACAATTTATGCAACTTAAAAAAAAAAAAAACAATAAACCAAACCACAAACAAGAAACACACACAAAAAAACACCAACACACACACCCCCCCTTCCCTTCAAACAAGCGACTTGCACATACCTAGCTTTGTGTGTGCTAAAGAACACATGCTTACTGGGAGAAGAAAGGTTTGCACGTTATGTTCAGTGTGCAATTTTCAAACAACTATAAATACTTTCACATTTGAGCACAGTCTAAGCGTGAAAATTAGAAGTCACAAGTGATTTATTTTTTTAAAGTAAATTATGACTCTGAAAGCAGACAGTTATTACCCAAACAAGTTGTAACTAGATTTAGGTGGGTTTCCACACTTGCCTGTCACAGTGAAATTACCCACACTTAATGCTGACAAGTTTCTCAGAGTAAAAGCTTGAGTTTCATTTCTTTCCTCCTTGGCCTAAGATTTTTTTCTTCATCATCATTTAACTCTATGCAAGAACAGGTTTCCAGAAACATTTCCATGTGCTTTAAATTCACATCTGCCTATCAACTTCTATCCTGAATAATACCCAATTTCTGCAGCTTGCCGGAGTCCCAAAGACTAAGAAAGCACTCCACAACTGCAAAGAGCTCCTAAAATAAATTACTTTTTCTTTGCTGAGGTAGTAAACAAGACCCCAGTCTCCACTGGAAGCAACTTCAGAGCGGACTCTGGCATCCTGCAGCACAATAGCTGCGCTCTGCGAGGGGCAGTTGCTGCTGAATGGCGGCGAGACCACCTACCTGCCCTCACAGAAGGCAACAGTGCTTTGCAGAGGAACCCACTTGGGGAGAGGGCTGATGCAGGCTGTGGCTTTTATTTCTCATTGTTGGGGTTGTTTTATTTTTTTGGCTATCCATCAGAAGGAGCCAGCTCAGGCCGTACGTTTCCCCATTTCCAGCAGCACTGCTCCCTGCCCCCTCTCGCAGGGGTAAAGCAGGTCGTGCGATTCATTGCTCCACTGAGCAGTGATTCCTAAGGACCCTGTATAAAGTAGGGTACTACTCCACAGGAGTACAAGTCGCTGCAATTCATTTCAGTATTTCTTACTGGAAATATTCACTGTTCTGAAAAAATAACTAACTCAAGCAAAATTCTAATAAATGTTTCTCTAGGGGCTGTGATCCCCATTTACTCACTAGTGGGATGTAAGGTTCTTAAACTGCTCTTTGCTTAGAAACCAACCAACTAAACGTAGTCTTGAGACAAATACAGTTAAAAGATTTAGCTTGGTTTTTCACGCTCGGACTAATTTTGCTGTCGCAGCTAGTTTTTACGGTGGTGTACGTCCGTCCCGTGCCCACACCCAGAGACAGCGAGCTTGTGTCACAGCCTGTCCATGTCCACCCCAGCTCCAAACCCTCTCTGCTCAAAATGAAGAACGAACAAACCTCCGAGCACTGCAGACGTTACACTGTGTAATTTTTAAGGCAATCACTGCCAAACTAGCTAGCACTCATAATAAATCAAGGTGCTTAAGAGAGATCATTATGATGAAATTCAGTAAGGCAAAAAAAGGTGATTTATTTTATATATGCATATATTAATACAAGGGTTTTTGTTTAGGGCTTTTGATATAAAATGTAATGCATTCCCATGGCTACAATCACAGAATAACGCAACTTACAGAACTACTTCATAAGCAAAGCGCAGAAATTTTGTGCCAATTTATTTTTTAGGAATACATTCTGCTCATAAATATAGTCACATGATTGTTCTGTTTTTCAAACAAAATGGAGAAGAATATCTGTTGTGAAATTTTCACAAATGAAAGCATTATCTGTAAAACAAACAAGGCCAAACACTTCAGGGTTTCAGAGCAGACTGCATGCACATTCCCCACAAAATCAAAAGCAAGTCTGAAACTCCCAGGAGCCTTTTCACACTCTCTCTCTTTGTTTTGGTTTTTGGTTTGGTTTTCGTTTTTACACAAGGTCAAAACTACTTTCAACAGGATTTTTCGTTTTAAAAGAATTTTAGTCTAGCTATTAAATGGAATAAACTTGTATTAAAAAAAAACAGCTTTCAGAATGGCTTCACATTCATCCCTGCTTTCTGAACAGAGATGACGCCACAGTTCATACTGGACTTGTACGTGTACTTGCTTCATTGCGCCACGGCTCATTTCATCACATGAAACCATCAGAGAGCATTTACTTTTACTGAGAGCATTTGCTCTTACCAAGCTATGCGAGAATAATGCCAGTAGAAAGCCAACTGCACGTACTCTGCCTCCAGAACGAGCCTGTTGCTACGCACCCAAACGTAGGAAGCCAGTGTGACTCGAGACCGTACACCTTGCCTAGGCATCGCAGGACCCATGTGACACACCGGGAGGGTGGCCAAGGAGCCGCTTCCCGGAGTGGCTCTCCCCTCGCCTGAGGATGCTGTACCACGCAGGGCAGCCGCTCTCCCACCGCCCACCTGGCTACCCAGCACCTCCGCATTGGCAGAGAAAGGACCTCCAGTTCACGTGCCCGGTTGGTCCTCTGCCTCACAGTAGACTGCCCAGAGCAAGCACTGTGTTACTGGGAGTGTAGCAGAGTGTAAGCCGAGCAAGCTAAAGCCAATGCTGTGAACCATGTTCAGAAGCAACAGAAAAAACAGGACTAAGATGGACCTAATACATTTCTATCAATACTTTCACGCTGTAAGGGAAATGCCAGATGTGCTCATCAGTATTTCTTTGGACATTCTTAAATTTACTCAGCTTGAAATCAGCTCTGGAATCGCTCCAGAGATAGTTTTTAACCTGGGGGCCCAAAGCTATTGTGGCAGAGGGTACAAAAACCGAGACCCAAGCTGAGAGTTCACCTGCACTGACTACTAGTCACCGTCAAGAGCAAGCCAAGCACAAGCAGATCCCGGCTATACTTGGCTTGTCCCCCGCTGCTGACTCCATTCACTGCCCATCTCCTCCAGATAAAGTGCCAAGCACGTGGCTACATCTCCAATCTTCGCTCAATTCTTGGTACGTTGTGCTTTTTATAGCCATAAAAGGCACTTTAACAGAAAATGGAGACTGAGAAAATGAGCTGAGACAGAGCGTAAGATGAAGCCAATTGCCTGGATCTCCTCTTCATTAATGAGATACTAGATTAGAGTCATTCTCCCTTTCCCCTTGGTTGAGCTGTTGGTGTGTCTTTCAGAAAACATATGTTCTGAATTTCTGGGGTGCTGAATGAGAAGAGCGACGCGCCAGAATTAAGTGAGTTGTTGTAAACGAGAGCTTAAATGTAAACGTGTAGAATACTGAAGTCAATCTTCTAATTCACATTGGCATCATTACTATGAAAATGAAAGACTGAGTTGGCAAGAAAACTTATTAACAATCTTCTATGTGAATAATTAAGCTATAGTTAAGTTTGCACTGGAACCCTTTTATCAGCCTCTGATTACAGTTACCAGCAAAATGTCTCCAAGACATTGAAGGTACTAGAGTTAATACAGTTCTTCCAGACAAAGATGCAGGACCAGAGCTGGTATAAACTAAACTAGTACACCACTACCCTCAGAGGCAGGTTATTTCCACAAAGCAGACTTCCCACACTGTTTACACAAATACCCATCCACACCATCTGCATCTTGGGGCAGAAAGGTAAAGGCAGGAATTCATGACTTGGCCAACAGGTTTTTAAAAAGCGTGCTTTTCTGCATTTGTGTCCATTTGCCTGTGAGTTGTTAATGAATTAAAATATCTGGAAGCAGGGGGATTGAAAACAATGTTGTAATTTGTTATTAAAGATTTGTATTTATATAAAGTCATAGCTTTGCATGGTTATTTTACCTGTTAGTGAGTTTTATGTTACTAACTAGCTTACACTAAAGATATCTCACTGAATTCTGTTAACAAATAAAAGCTGTCATTTTAGGAGCTATTTAGTTTGGGCACTCAGCACAACAAATATTAAGATAAAGATTCAGATCCACAATTATGAGTTTTGGTTCAGACTGCGCTAATGTGAGTTGATAATCCTTACTATATTTCCCTTAGAAGTAAAAGTTGCAAGGCTGTTTACTACTCAAGGGCGAAAGTTACACACAGGAAGCACAGCAATGTATAACTGTGAGGGAAGTATAACACGCTATACAACAAATTTTACTGAGCAAAACCAAATAACAAAAAGTCAAGGTCAAAGAAACAGTCTATCAAACGCGGCCCACAACTAGACCTTAAAAAATTAAGCTCCCTAGAAAAACATCTAGGGATCAAACATTTTAGTTGCAACGAGCTCCGGAGTTACTTTAATCATGAGCGTTCTGTTACATGTGTAAACCAACTTCGTGTCACTTCACAGGAATCCTGACGAAAGAAACGGCTTATACTCTGTGTGGTTACCAAGCTTCATGAAACGCAGAAAGTAAACACAGTACCTACAGGGAAAACTTGATCATACATTAAAATTCCCACAACTACAGTATTCACAGCTGAACCAGCAGGGTGAAAACAACGGCACTAGAGCCGGAGCTCGTGTAACCTAAGCACAGTTCCACTGGAAGCATTAAAGAAGCTCCAGCAGAGCTACATCCATTAGCTAAGGCTGTGAGCTATGACTTCAGCACGATATTATCCCCATGCTTAACTCGCAGTGAAGACCTAGCACACTCAAAGCAATCAAACAATAAATGGCCAAAGTCCCGTAAGACTTGAAGGACCGCATACTGCCAAAAAAGGCAATTTTATTTCCACTGCTCAGTGCTGGGAAGATACAAGCAACCAAGAATGGACAACTGGAGTCTGTTAAGACAGTCAGCAGTTGCTGTAATGACATCTTCACAGCCAAAACCAGAACTGCAGAGTATTTTGGTATTGTTTGATTTCACTTTTAAGTGTTTGCACTTGTTTGGATGAAGCTAAAAAATGCTTGTTAGGACTGAAATCTCTAGCCATTTCTGAGCCATCAGGCAGTTGCTTGCCAAGAATACAAATGCTAAAAGCATTTGACAAGGGAACAAAAAGCACAAGCAATGATATGCAGATGGATTTTGGAACTAATGATCAGAAAGTCTACCAGAAAACTCATTTCAGCTGGCCAATATGAATGAGAGCACAACTTTTTCCTGGACTTGTTATTATCACTTGCAACACCTCTGTTTCATGTCCCAGCAGTCCCAGCTATAAGCAAGCAACCCAGCAGAAAGATCTACCAGCTCCAAACTGTGGTGTCTGTAAACATCCCGACGCCTCACAATTGGCCTTCACCGCAAGGGCACTCTCCCGACTTGTGCTCAACTTCTTGTGCACCAGGACCCCAGATCCCTTTTTGCTAAGCTGTTTCCTAGTCAGCTGGACCCAGTGTGCACATGGGGTCATTCCATTCCAGAAGCAGGACTTTGAGCTTACCCTCATCCCATTCTCTCTCTCAGTTCAGTATAGGCTCTTTGGAGCAATAACAACATGCCATAAACCAGGCAACCAGGCAAAAATACATCCTACTTTTGCAGTAGTGGTGCCAACACTAACACCTCCCAGTCCTTACCAAACATCAACAACAGCTTTCTCAAACTCCAGCAAGCAATCTGGGAAATAGCAGCACTAAGCTGGTAGCATCACTCCCCTTTACGATAAAATCCCTTGTGTCACCACAGCGCCAAACAAATTACTGGGCCACCGTAAGAGGGTGGTCCAGTTAATCCTAAATCTTTGTGTTAGACCTATTACATCAACTGCTTGGTGCTGGCAATACTGAGTTCAGAACAAAGTATAAAGCATGACAGGGTCTGGCTTGCTTTTTTTTTTTTTTTTTGTAATGGAAGAAACCAAACACACCTACAGAGAGATTACCCAAATTTAAACAACTACATGCCCCCTCTTCTACTCCTCTTCCCCCAGAAATACCACAGAGATGGCATTATTTCTTAACGCCTTTGGGCTCTATAGATTCATGGCATATGAAGGTTCTCTGGTGAAGTCTGCAGTGAACCAGAGTCATCTATAGCCCAAATTACTTGTCCTACGCATTACAGCCATTCCCCTTCTTCCTGACTGGCTCTCTGCGTTTACTGCAATGAAGGACACCCACTTTGGTTCCCTGTATTTCTCTTGCATCTACCAACTTCTCCATATTTTTTAGCTTCAGAATTGCTCAACAGAATAAAGATGTCAGATCAACACTCAGAAAATTCAAAATATTTCAGAGAGAATGAGATTGGAATCTTATGGCTAGACTTTGGGCCGTTCCCTTTAAAAAAGAAAACTAAAGTTATGGCTGCTGGATTCAGGAAAAAATGCATCTCAGAAAACAATATGGCCACATGTATGTTATAAGGTTATTGCCTTTTCTAAAAATGCAGTCAAGCTGTATTCTCTAGTTGTTTTTAAACTGACAAGGCATAACTGGCGTAGCACTTCATCACCTATATTGAAAAAGAAGGGAAAAAACCAAACCCCTGTAATACTCAATAAAAAGTTCTAAAAATGAACTCTAGATCAACAGCCCCACCAGTTCAGATACACTTTTTGAGGAAAATAACACCTTTTTCCTGATTTTTTTAAAATCTAAATCAGAGGCATATCCCTATCACCTACTAAGATATATTCCTTCCCTTTCCATAGATTTGCTAACGTTTCGTGGTTGAAGTCACACAAGCTGTCACAATTAGGTCTCAAAAGCTAATAAATTAATCTTATTCCCCCATATGACTCTGCAACTGGCATTGGGCTGCTGACTCCTGCAGTAGCCACTTACCTTGGAAACAAAACAGTCTGCTATAGCCACAGGATCATTTTCACAGTTTTCCAAATCTTGCAGAAGTTCACTAAAACAAAGAACAGCAAAAGGAAAGACAATTATGGCACACCTTGGAATAGACGCATTAGTATATTTGGAGCCAGACAGTGCTTCATCATTCATGGCAGTGATGCCCAAAGCACTTAACAACGAGTCCTAAAAAGGGAACAAGAACCCCTTTGATGCCCCTCTTCCCCCTGGATGTATAGCTGCTGGGGTTTTTTGTTTGGAGGCCGAGGAGCACTCTAAGGAAAAGGTATTCCCACATACTTAAAAGTTCAAGTCATCCCAATGACCATGGACTGCTGATCTCCTAAGCAAAGCTGACCCCCTTACTTCAGATTGACAGCTCTTCTACACTGCTTACAGTGGTGTAGTCAGACAGTTGTGCAGTTGTAGATCAGCTAACACAATTTAAAACTAACACAATTTAAAAGATACCAAAGCACGTGCCCAGTCCTACAAAGACTTTGTATGTCCTAGGAGCTTTACTTGACTGAGGGAGATGAGGAGTTGTTCTGAAAAACACAGGTGGGAACCAGGGATGTATTACATATACAAGAAGAACGGTAACAAGCTCACTCAGAGAAATTTGTCTACCTTTAGTGGGTCTCTTCACTGAAGAAGAATGGTTAGCCTGGAAAAAGTTTTCTGGAAGGAAATTTATAAATTCTACATGCATAAAAATAAAACCTTACTGAGAGGATTTCATAATTTTGACAAGCCAAGCAGGAAATGAATTCACTGTAACAGGAGCAAAGCAATAAGGCAGCATGTTCACTGGTTTATGAAACTCCATTCTCAAAAGTCAGTTCAGTGACAGAAAGAGTTCAAGCAGAAGAAGAAAACCTCAAAGGTCTCTCCTTGATCCAAATCATCTTTAGTCTTACTGAAAGACCTACTCAGAAAATGGAAAGAAACTGAGTTTTCTGCCAAATTGTTCTCTGATAGAACTTTTCTTTTTTCCCCCCCCCCCCCCCATCTCATCAGCTGATTTTCCGTTTAGGGCTACTTTTCTTCCAGTTCACAGCTGGTTCCCTGAATGAGTTTTGCATACGAGTTGCTAAGCCTGTACCTAGGGAACTATCCTTTTCCCCTCTAAGCAGACACAATTTCCCTCTAAGTAAGAAAAGGAGTAAACCAGCAAAGCTTCCCGACTTGTTCTTTGCTTCTCTAATTACTGGAGGAAGGAAGGGGAGAAATCAGCTATCAGTCACAAGGAACAAAGACAGACAAAGACCTTAGGTTCAGTGGTCACTAAGCCATGCTGTACAGCAACAATTTAACCTCCACACCTCAATTTCTCCCTTCATCAAAATGAGAATAAAAATACGACCCTTGCTTGATACCCCACATTCATGAAGCTCCTTTACATCTGCAAAAGAGCAAGCTGCAGCAACAGTGACCGTAAGACACAGTGACACAGGTTTCGGAAGTAACATCCAACACACTGAACGGGCTCAGAGGATTCCTGCTGTCCGGCAGGCAGACATCCTCCTGACAGCTCAGAGTATGCAGCACCTTGGCTGCCCTTTTATTCCTACTGATCTCCTACAATACCACATTATTTCTCCTATAGGATACAGTAACACGACACTTAAAAGATTTATATGTTCATGCAATGAGTCCAAGTTTATGCAGTAAATACGCTAGTGGCCTGTGTCTTGAGCACAAGCCCATAGTGTAAGGGCTGTGCTTTGAAAGATTTTGTTACCTACACTGCACTCTCTTCTGTCTCACCTGGCTGGTAAGAACAGGGTTGATAAGAGCAGCCCACCACTGTAAAATTAACAAATCTGTCATGCCCAGGAATCCTGAAAAACTTAAATAAATCCCTATAATACCAAGCTGACATGTGAAAACGCAGGGCTATTATTATAGGCTACATCTAAGTACCTGGCAGGAGGCAGACAACAACAGAGAAAAGCATTAGTTCCCTTCACCTGAACATCCAGAGGTTTTTCGCCGTTCACAGGCGGTACCACAGCTCTCGGCATCTGCGACTCACTTGTGCCAACCACCCAGGCCAGCAGGGAGGCACGACAGAGGAACTCCATGCTCTTGCAGCTGAATCACTAACAAGACTCCAACTGAAGCACATCGCAAGCGCCAGTGCCATTTAAGACCACGTACTGAGTTATACAGCTTGGATTATTATGGGCTGGCAAAAGCTGAATTTGTATGATCATCATCAATAGCTAATGCTAACTCCTTTGGTATCAGAGAGGTAAGCATAAAGAGACTCACAATTTTTCATACAGTCCATTCATTATCTTTTCAAGTCAAATGAATAAAAGTCTCATTACAATGGCTTTTAGAATGCTTTGATTTTTTAGAGTACAAATTATTTTCAAGACAACACACTTATCTTCCCCTCGTCGGTAAAGACTTTCAGTAGGACAAACTGCAGGTTAGTATCAAGCTGTAGACAACAGGAGGTCAACAGAAGTGAGATAAACACACTTATAGGTCTGCAAATAATCACCATATTTGCACACACAATTCAGGCGAGGCACTTTATTTACTTTATTCATTATCTATCATCACCACACCATTTTAGAACAAGACACAAGTATTTTTCTCCTCTGTTTTGATCTGGAGTGAGCAAGAGATGGTAATGACAGGGAATCAGACAGGCAATTTTGGTGGAATGGAAAGACAGAGCATGGTTTGTCCTAAAAGCCTGACAAAAAATAGTTGATGACCAAGTACTGTGCAGTCTAGCCATAAATACTAAAGTAACAGCATCTCCAAAAAATCTCTCCATGCCTGACAGAGCACGGCATTCAAAACAAAAATGGACACGGCAGGCACAGTCTGGTCTTCATCGTAGAATACTTTCACCATGTAAAGTTCTGGAAAATTCATCTGAAAAGTTCAGACTTTTAGTAAACAGAAAAAAAAACAATCAAGAGAAATCTAGCCTCCATATAACTTCACTATCTCAAAAATCCTGTGACCGAGACTAATTTCTTTCCACTCAGAAAAAATACCTTTTCCATTAAAGGTGAGCTCTTACAGGTTTTATGAGGGCTCCTCCTGACAACAGTCCAGGCCTTACCACCATGAAGCTCAGCGCACATGAACTGCTGAATACAGCAGTTACAGAGAATGGCCCTGCACCGTATTTGTGTGCTTCAGTAGTCACCGATGGACAAGGACCACGCAGGATGATCTGTGTCAGGAGCAGCGGTTTCAGCCTGGCCTCTCCTAAGATCATCTATCTGTTGGTAAAAGTACTAAACTTGAGCACGTTTCTCTGCAGAGTTCCATTTCAGAGCTGAGCCATGGTACCGGGTGGAGAATTTATCCTGAACTGTCACTGGAAAGAATCTCAACAGGAGAGACCAGGGAAGAAATGCAGCAAATGCTGACTTAGAGAATACTTACCCATTCCAAATAAATAAATTAATAGTGGGGGAGCTTTTCCCCAAGAGATGGAGCAGGACCCATGGACCAGTCAGTGACTCTGCTTTAAGAAACAGCTTTCCAAAAAGAGAACATAGTCACAGGACTAGCAGTTACAATCCTGACCATCATTCCTGCTATTCAATGCAACTCCTAAAAATCATGAATAGTTTAGCTGAAATTCCCATTTACTGAAATGAAATTTCTCAGATCTATACAAAGTCCAAAAAAACCCAAGACTATAACCTTTGATCATTGATTAATGGTCAAATTCAAAGTTGAAAAAAACAAGGTTATTCTGAAACTATAAGATCATACTCACAAAAAGCATCTGAAACTACTAACACAGAACTGCCAAATGGACCTTATTCAAAGGTAAAAATAAATAAAAAGGCTCTAAGTATGTTTAGGACCCAGAAGCTACATGCCAAGTCTCACACAGGAGGGAACTTAATCCTTGAAGCTATATTGGGATCTACAATGAGCTTTCAGTTTTAAAAGCCCACAATTTCCATGCAGAATTTTAAATCAGAAGGCCTGAAAGACATCAGTAATTTACTAGAGGCTTTGGACAACTTTCCAGTGAGTTTTAACCATTGTAAAAATATCTGTCTCTAGACTTGCCCAAAACTGCTTTTCTCCTTTTGTGGATATTTTTTTTTCTTTTTAACCTCTGCAAATCTTTTTTGCCGCTCAATTATTCTGTATAATGACTGACCATACTTGACGGTATTTTTATTAGGTAATATTTGCAATGATGCTGGTATAAATGTGTCCTAGCTACCAAGTCTGCCATTTCTCTTGCTTTTGAAGGATCAGGAAATATAATGGCCAGGTCTGTTTTTTTCCATCCTGTGACTGCTGGGAAGCTGCAAGCTCACAATCATTGTCTCATGGTTCTAAAACACATCATCAGGCTACCATTATGTATCTTCCATTGTGTTAGACATTCAGTCAAGTCAGTTGTTGAGCTGCAGCAGGACACAGTGGCTTTCTAGTTAAGTGTATTTCCACTACTTTGCAGTAGCTGTTTTAAGTTTCACGAAAAGATTTTAGGTTTCATCTTTGTCCATAAGTTCTGAACAAATCCATCTCCACTCTTCCTTTTGATACTGAACAGCGATCCCAGCAGCTGAAGCACTTTCAAGTCACTTCCCATGATCATGGAAAAACATTGAAGATGCTCTTTGACACTAGTCCTCCATTGCAGAATCCTCTTTGGATTCAATTAAATTATCTGTTCTTCAAAGAACACAGTACTGTGGGAGACGTTTTGTCAACTAGAGCAAAGCTAAGAGAGATTTTACAGGAGGAATGGGATATAAAAGACATGGGAACTTTATGACAATATATTTCTTGCATTGGTCAAATATTCAGGTTTTCCTTCAATGCTGAATAAGTTAATTATTTTTATAGTAACAGAGGACTCAAACAAAAGTAGCAGTAGCATGATCCTAAAACTGCAGATACTGCAGGTGCCACACAATGTGGCACTAGCTCTAGAAGCAAGAAATTTTACTTCAGGCTTCCAACATACACTAGAATCCCACCTGCGACGTTTTAGAGAAGGCTGTAAAGATACCGAACAGAAGCCTTCAATAAATGGAAAGGTACTTGAAGACAGTTTTGACAAATTACTTCAGGTTGTCCCTAGCAGTACAAAACACTACAAAAGTCAGATCTGGGTGATGTCTATCAGTACACAAAAGGACCTAATATAGTAAGAATAAAACGTCTCTAAAGAGTAAGGCAAGAATTTCATTCACTGCGGTCTTGCATCAGGCTTAGTTAAGGCACAGAGCAGGTTAGGCTTAAATTTATGGAAATACTCAGCATGAAAACAAAAAAAAAGTAAATGGAGACCACATCTGATTAATAAAACAGCTAAAAAAATCTGATCTCAGCAAACCAACTCTGCTGAGAACCAAAGATAGATCATTTCTCAATTCGTATATCTTGGCTGTATGAAAGTGATAAAAGAGTATTTGCTCGGCTTGCTCCCTCACCATTAACATAGGCTATTGAACTGTTTCCATTTAGTTAAATATGAATTTACCTGTTGAAACAGTAGATATCCCGTATGTTTCCAAACAGGGCTGATCGCTCTTCTGTCCCCAGGGAGAGCTTGGTCTGGTCAGTGATACAGTCAAGGTAATCCTACAAGAGAAATGAGAAACGGGCCTTCAGACATTTCCTCCTTTTCCAGATCAGTTAATGGAGCTATGTTTTATTGTACAAGATGAGTCTCTTCGTATCAGTTTCACCTTATTATTACAGTGAAGCCTTCAGTAGCCCCTCTGTGAACAGTCACTCTATTATGTAAGGTAACAGTACTTATCTGTTCACTGAAACCAAGAAAATAACAAAAGACTGAACACTAAGTTACAGCCCTTAGATGGGACGGCCAACATTTCTCTTGTGACTGATATACAAATGTATTCAGATTTCATTCACAATGACAGTTTAATTGATCATTTAATTGGCTCAATGACAAAAAAATGTAAAAAGATGAAGAACGTCATTTAATGCAGTCTTAGTAACAGAAAACCTATATAATGAAGAGCAGAAAGCACACAAGCAATGCAGGCTCAGAAAAGCAATCACTGAAAAAAAAAAAAGTTTTTTTAAGTCACAGTGAAGAAAACTGCACAGTTTGTAGACAACAGATCCCAATGTATATATGTTCATGCAATTTAACCACACATACAGTTGCATTGCAAATTACATGGCTATATACTCTAGCAAAGATTTCCTTTTACATTTACAAGAGTGATAGCGTCTGATCCAGGGACTTTAATTGAATAGGAACTAGACAGCAGGAAAAAGCTCAGATCAGCAGTGTTCTGGGAGAACAACTTTCCCATCTCTTCCCTCACTTTGGTAAGAGCTCAGCTCCTGAAGCATCACCTTTCACTAAGTTGGTGCTACAGTATTAAAATTTTTCATCCAGCAGGCTATTTAACTAACTGTAACTCATAAACCAAGAAACCCAATGTGCTGCCACATTCATGAAGAAATTCTGCTGGGGAATGGAAATAAAGTAAAAGTGAAAACAGCTGAAACAATGTGAAATAAAAATAAATAAAATCCCTTAGCCTGGGGTTAGACAACGTGGTGTGGCAACCTCCCAAAATCAACACAGCATTCCACGGTGCTGCAAGGAAGGAGCCCTGCAAAACGTCAACAAGACCGTGAAAACTTCTAAGGTATAACTATGTTCCAGAGTCATAAAGAAAAAAGCATTATAGAACACATACATTGGCCAAGATTTATTCTCTGTGTAAATCCTGTGAAGACAAAGGGTTTGGATCAACCATGGATCTGACTTTTGGACTTTAGATGCCCTCATAAGGAAGCTTAAGAATTGCAGCACTTGAGCCTCTGCCCCATATCCTTCTTTCCAGCTGAAACAGTGTCAGCAGAGTCATGGGCGTAACCAAGATTCAGGTTTAGGTACCAGTAGGCTTTCCTGTCCATTGCCCCTATCCTAATGCTCAATAATCCACACACTTTCATCACCTCCAGTTGAAGGCACCCCTCATCACCCCCAAACACTCAGTATTTTTACCAAAGGAAAGCAATCAAGCCTATTCCAAGGCAACCTCAGCGTCTCCAAGCGGCAGCGGGCAGGCAGCAGGCAGGTCACCGGAGAGCCATCTCTTCCCTTCTGTGATGGCATCGGATCTGTACTCTACCTTCTCTCCTAGCTGACAGCAGCCTCACAGTCCAAGCCTGTCCTTGAAATAAATTTGTGCAGTAAGTCATTGGGACCACATCTCTGGGACTCCCTGAACTTGTCCTTGGCTTTTATTTATACTCAGAAGCTGCAGAAGAGTAAAAGGTTCAGGATGGTGAGGCAGACAGGACTGCAGCAAGCAATACGCTACGTCAAAGGCAGAAATAGATGATGGATTCAGGACTACTCCAGTGATGGCAGTAAATAAATCACTTTTTCTGCCCACCGATACAAATCTGCATATGAAAGCAAAGAACAGAAAGACTCCAGTGGAATTGTGATCCTCTGAACACATTTTCAGCACTGCAGGAACACTGCAGCACTCTGAGCTGGTATGACAGGGTGGGCTGCAGAGGAATAGCAGTCTTACAATAAGTAACTCCATATAGAGTATTTCTTGAATAAAGAGGAGTTCCTTTAATTCATTTCGGCATAGTTGGAGCTTGGGTTTCTTCAAAAGAACAAACAGTTCACAGTTACCTCCAGTATTGCAGACAGTGTTATTAGCATGACCTGGTTTGTGTTCCTTTTGTCCTCTTATCCCAGTTCTCCTCCACACACGCATACTCTTCTCAGCCTTTTACCAACTCTTACTAAGAAAGAGGGAACCAAGTACTTTCTAACGTTCCTGCCAAGCAGCAGCCTGCAGGTGCTCTGGCAGTCTTCCAGCAGCATATGCCAGGATCAGGTTATACCACACACCCACACCTTGTGCTCGTTTTTGCCAGAAGTTCCTCCAGGCTGCGCTTCAGGCCCGCTTCTCCTCCCAGCATCACATCAGAAACAAATCAGACACTAATGGTCGGATCTGTGCTTCCCTAAAGGGAGACGGTTATTTGCTCAAAACACTTGGGATTCAGAGGTGCCTTGTACCTCATCTCACACTGTTAGGAAATCACACAGGATCTGGGGGACTGCTTTCATGTTTTCAT